>Ga0307517_10008335_pt1 | contig 14878 bp, 19 predicted proteins | sample 23_EM_MG_FD_194515 | JGI IMG/M metagenome (GOLD analysis project Ga0307517, IMG submission 194515) | Populus trichocarpa ectomycorrhiza microbial communities from riparian zone in the Pacific Northwest, United States - 23_EM | ecosystem: Host-associated > Plants > Roots > Unclassified | place... | reverse complement strand
CGCTCCCCCTCCACCATGCTGCGCATGGTCCCCCTCCCCCTCCGGAGGAGGAGAGGCAATGAGATCCAACGGCTTTGGGTGGTTCGCCATCCACGCCTTGATCACCTCGGGGTCGTCCACCGTCGCCGACAGCCCGACGCGGCGCAGGTTGGGCGCGAACTGCTGCACGCGCGCCAGGTCGAGCGCCAGCAGGTCGCCGCGCTTGGACGCATGCAGGGTGTGGATCTCGTCCAGGATCACGCACCTCAGGTTCTCGAAATAGAGCCGCGCCCCTTCCCAGGCGCACAGCAGCGCCAGCTGTTCCGGCGTGGTCAAAAGGATGTCCGGCGGCTTCACCCGCTGCCGCTGGCGGCGCGACAGCCCGGTGTCGCCGGTGCGGCTCTCGGCCACCACCGGCAGGCCCATCTGCAGGATGGGGGCGTTGAGGTTGCGCTCCACGTCCACCGCCAGCGCCTTCAAGGGCGAGATGTAGAGCGTATGCAGATCGCGCGGGGAATTGGCCGGCGGCCGTTCGGAAAGCTCGATCAGGCTGGGCAGGAACCCCGCCAGCGTCTTGCCCCCGCCGGTGGGTGCGATCAGCAGGGCGTCGCGCCCGGCCCTGGCCCGCTCGATCATCGCCAGCTGGTGGGCGCGTGCGCTCCAGCCCCGCCTGGCGAACCAGTCGGCGAACCGCTGCGGCAGGAGGTCGGCGGGAAGGCCCGCGCTATCGGCCATCTTAGGCCCTCAGTTCTCCGTCCAGGGCGACAGGAGTTTGCAACCGCTTGCCTGAAAATCGCGGACATTGCGCGTCACGACCGTCAGGTCGTGGACCAGCGCTGTGGCGGCGATCAGCTCGTCAACAGCGCTGATCGTCTTTCCCTTCTGCCGGTGCATTCTCATGATCGCAGCCCAGGCGTCGGCGACGGCCATGTCGACGGCCAGGATGCGGGATCCGAAGGATGTCAGCGCCTTGTCCAACCACATCTCAATTGAGGCGCGCCTTCCACCAGGTGGCAGGCTTAGCGCCCCATGCCGCATTTCCCCGATCGACAGGACGCTCGCGTAGAGGTGGAGCGGTGCTTGCTCATCAAGCCAGGCCAAATAGGCAGCGTCCGGCCTAGGCTTCTGAGGTTCGCTCAACGCATTGGTGTCGAGCAGAAAGCTCAAAGATCGATGTCCCGCGAGGAAGCGGGATTGCGCGAGATATCAGCGCCGTCGAGGCTGGGGATCGATAACAGAAAAGCCTTGAAGTCCGGCTCGCCGGCGCCTGGCTTCAAGGCCTCGAACTCCGCTTTCGAGAGCACGACCGCCGTCTCCTTGCCGCGCACGCTGATCGTCTGCGGGCCCTGGTCGACCGCGCGCCGAACGACCTCGGAAAGCTGGTCTTTCGCTTGGGCCAGGGTCCAGGTCATCGCAGTCTCCAGATAGCCATTTCAGATAGCCATATAGCACTCCATCGCTCTTTTGAAAAGCAGATGTTCCCGTTACGTTTCGAGAATCCTGCAGCATCAGGGCTGCATCGGCTTGGTGAACACCAGCCGCTCGAAGCCGAAGCCGTGCTTCAGCGACGATATGCGCGCGCAGGCTCAGCAAGGCGCGGATCCTCCCGGCGGCACGAGGCTAGCATATCGCCCCTGCGTCGGACGATTGCTTACGGCGTCAGTGATAGGCAAGCTCCCCGCCGCCGTCAGCAGGAACCCCCGCCATGAACCCCAATGCCGAGTTCGACATCGTCGTCTATGGCGCGACCGGCTACACGGGCCGGCTGGTGGCCGAGTACTTGGCGGGGCGCTATGGCGTGGGCGGCGAGGTGAAGTGGGCGATGGCCGGGCGCAGCGCCGCCAAGCTGGCCGAGGTCCGCGACCTGATCGGCGCGCCCGCGCAGACGCCGCTGGTCGTCGCCGATGCCGACAAGCCCGCCGACCTCGAGGCCATGGTCAGGCGCGCCAAGGCGATCGTCACCACGGTCGGCCCCTACCAGCTCTACGGCGACGGCCTGGTCGCCGCCTGCGTCGCGGCCGGGACCGACTGCCTCGACCTCGCCGGCGAGCCCAACTGGATGCGCAAGGTCATCGACACCCATTCGGAGGCGGCGAAGACATCCGGCGCCCGGATCGTCCACTCCTGCGGCTTCGACTCCATCCCCTTCGAGCTCGGCGTCTTCTTCGCCGAGGAGACCGCCAAGGCGAAGCTGGGCGGCTATGTCCCGCGCGTGAAGGGCCGCATCCGCGGCATGCGCGGCGGGCTCTCCGGCGGCACGGCGGCCAGCGGGGCGGCGACCATGGCGGCGGTCCAGAAGGACCCGTCCCTGATGCAGCTGCTGATGAACCCCTTCGCACTGACGCCCGGGTTCGAGGGCCCGGCACAGCCGCCGGGCAACGCGGTCGAGCACGACGACGACCTCGGCGCCGACGTCGGCCCGTTCATGATGGCGGCGATCAACAGCAAGAACGTCCACCGCTCCAACGCCCTGATGGGCCATCCCTGGGGCGAGGGCTTCAAATATGACGAGATGTCGGTCGTGGCGCCGGGCGCGCCGGTGGCCTTCGACGGGACCATGGGCCCGGGCGCCCCGAAGCCGGGGGAGGGGCCCACCCGGGAAGAGCGCGAGGCCGGCTTCTACGACATCGTCTTCATCGGCATCGCCGACGACGGTCGCAAGGTGCAGGTTTCGGTCAAGGGCGACCGCGACCCGGGCTACGGCTCGACCTCGAAGATCCTGGCCGAGACGGCCATCTGCCTGGTCAAGGATTGCGCGGGCGTCCCCGGCGGTGTCTGGGTCTCGGGCGCGGCCATGGGAGCCAGGCTGATCGACCGGCTGGAAAAGAACGCCGGCCTGAGCTTCACCGTCGAGGGCTGAGTCCGATCAGCAGGCGTAGCGGCTGCGGATCAGCACGCGCTCGCGGATGTAGGGGTCCCAGACCCAGCGCGAGCTCTCGCAGGTCCGGTAGACGTAGCGGTCCCGCGCGTAATAGCCGTCGTCGTAGTAGCTGGTGCGGCCGTAGTAGCCGCGGTCATAGTAGCCGGTGCTGTGGTTCGAGCTGGCCAGAGCCGCGCCCAGCGCCAGGCCGACGACGCCCGCCGCAACCGCCGCGCCGGTATTGTCGCCGCGGTGGCCGCTGTAATAGCGGTGACCGCCATAGCCGTGATAGTCGCGCGCCTCGGCCGGGGCGGCCGTTGCGGCGACGGCGGCGCCGAACGTCAGGGCGGCCATCGCGGTGGTGAGAGACTTTCTCATTTCAGTCTCCTTTCGAATGCTAGCGGCCCCGAATGGGCCGGATCGTCGATGAGGTTAAGAATATGCATCTGAACGCTGCCTGAACGTGGGCTTCAGCCGGCGGGTTGCCTTTGCGTGGGCGCGGTGTCCGTTCACGCGACGTCAGCGCGCAAAGGGTCTAGGCTTTCGCAAAACCAACGGGAGGACGGCCATGAGGGCCTTCGCAGGCAAGCTCGCGGTGGTCACCGGCGGCGGCACGGGCATGGGTCGCGAGCTGGTCCGCCAGCTGGTCGCCGAGGGCTGCAGCGTGGCCATGTGCGACGTCTCGGCGAAGGCCATGGCCGAGACCGTGCGCCTGATCGCCGCCGAGCCGGTCCCGCAGGGAACCCGCATCACCAGCCATATCGCCGACGTCTCCGACGAGAGCCAGCTGATCCGCTTCAGGGACGAGGTCGCCGGCCAGCACGACACCGACCACATCCACCTGCTCTTCAACAACGCCGGCATCGGCGGCGGCGGCAGCCTGTTCAACGACACCCGCGAGGACTGGGAGCGGACGTTCAACGTCTGCTGGGGCGGCGTCTATCTCGGCGTGCGCACCTTCCTGCCCATGCTTGTCGCCGCCGACGAGGCGCACATCGTCAACACCTCCAGCGTCAACGGCTTCTGGGCGAGCCTCGGCCCGAGCGTGTCACACACCGCCTACGCCGCCGCCAAGTTCGCGGTGAAGGGCTTCACCGAGGCCCTGGTCACCGACCTGGCGCTCAACGCCCCGCACATCAAATGCTCGGTGGTCATGCCCGGCCACATCGGCACCTCGATCGTCGCCAACTCCCGCAAGGTGATGACCGGCCGCGACGAGGACACGCTCAGCGATGAGGACCTCGCCCGCGCCCGCGAACGCGAGCGCATCGGCCGCACGGGCGTCGACGTCGCCCGGCTCACCGACGAGGCGCTGCAGGCCGCCGCCGCTGAACGCCACCGCCGCTTCCTGGAGGAGGCGCCGACCACCGCGGCCAAGGCCGCCGCCATCATCCTCGACGGCGTGCGCGAGGAACGCTGGCGGATCCTGGTCGGCGACGACGCCCACCGCATGGACCAGCTCGTCCGCGCCGACCCCGAAGCCGCCTACAGCCCGCAGTTCTTCGATCGCCTGACCAAGGAGGTCGGCTGGCGGCTGGGCGGCGCCCCCTAGCGCCCCCGATCAGGCGCCGCTCTTTGCGGCGAACCACCTCAGCCGGTAGGCCTCGATCGCGGTCTCGCCCAGCTTGTCGAGCAGGCGGTAGTTGACCACCGCGCCCACCGGCGCGCCGATCAGCGGGATCATCTGGGCCAGCTTCGCCAGGTCGATGTAGTCGCGGTACTCCTGCTGGAAGGCCCGCCAGTCGACGGCGTCGAGGCTGGCCGGCTGGGCGCGGCTGCGCCAGTCCGCCATCCCCGCCAGCACCTCGCGCCGGTGGTCGGCGCTCGAGAAGGCCAGCTGGAAGATCGACAGGATGTAGAACCGCTCGGAGAGCTCGGCGCCGTCGTGGCCATAGAGGGCGGCGATCTCGAACAGCAGCTTGATCTTGGTGGCGATCAGGGTCGGGAACTCGGCCAGCGCCAGGGCGAATCCGCCGGCGCCGGCTACTCCGCCCTCGGCCGCCGCGGCGGCGCGATAGGCGCCGATCCGCGCCCGCACCCGGGTTTCCCGCGCGCTCAGCGAGGCGCCCTCCAGCGGCCGGGCGGTGGTCAGATCCGAGCCCGCCACGATCACCCGCGTCAGCCGCTCGATCACCGCGGTGACCGCGGCGTGGACCTTCTCCGGGACGATCCGGTTGACCTGCGCCTGCAGCACCTTGGAGGCGCGGCCGAGCGGCGAGGGGCCCTTGCCCATGCGCGCCAGCCACGCGGCCAGCTCGTCGCGCGCCAGGGCCTCATAGGCGGCTTCGTCGATCACGGGCGCGGCGGGGGCATGACGGTCATGACCGACACAGATGGCATGAAGGTGTTTCGCGGCTCAGGCCGTTTCCGCATTCGCTCTCATCTGCGCGCCGTCCCGCCCCGGGGGGGCGCCGAACAGTCGGCGATATTCTCGGCTGAACTGTGAGGGACTATCGTAGCCGACCTCGAAGCCAACTTCCGCCACATCCTCTCGCGCCGTCATGAGACGGGTGCGCGCGGCATGCAGACGGAGCTGCTTCTGATACTGGATCGGCGTCAACGACGTGATCGCGCGAAAGTGGCGGTGAAGCGAGGTGACGCTCATGCCGGCCACCTCGGCGACGCCCTCGATCCGGACCGTTTCCGTGAAGTGCTGGCGCAGCCATCGCGCCGCCCGCCCGATCCGGGCCACATGACTGTCAGCGATGCCGATCTGGCGGACTGCGGCGCCCTGAGGGCCGGTCAACAGCCGCCATAGGATCTCGCGTTCCAGGGCCGCGCCGAGGATGGGGATATCACCCGGCCGGTCGAGCAGCCGAAGCAGGCGGACGATCGGATCGAGCAGGTCGTCGGTCAGGTCGCTCACCGTCATCCCGGAGTCGTCTTGCGGGGCCGGGCGCGCCGCGCCGGCCTCGAGAAGCAAGCCGGCGATGGCCTCAGCGCGCAGCGCCAGCCCAAAGCCAAGGAAGGGCGCCGCGCCGGATGCCTCAACAACATGCGCATCAAGCGGCATGTCGACCGGAAGGACTATGTATTGGCCAGTGCAATAGCCCAGGCTGCGATCCGCGATATCCATGCGCTTGGCGCCCTGCGCGATGACGGAAACCATCGGCTCGACGATGTGCGGGCAAGGCGGCGTGGGCGCGGCCTCCCGGCCAAGGATGACATTGGGCATGAGCCGCAATGGCTCTGAGTCCGGACCGGCGTGCCGGGCGATCAACGATCGCAGCTCATCGAACATCATCAGATTCATCTGGCTATATTGCCACGCCCCACGGTCGTTGTCGCCTGCAGCACAAGTCGACGTTTGGCAGGATCGTGCATATCCTTGGCAGCTTCGGTCTACTGGCTCGGCGCCAGCTTTCGCTAGGGATGGAGCGCAACCGCCTGTCATTCCCGTTCGTCGCTGCCCTCCCTCGAACCGGGCGCACTCGGGCCGCCCCGAGCAAGGAACAATCGCCCATGACCAAGATCGACGTCACGTTTGACAGCGCCGGCATCACGCTCGCCGGACATCTTTATGTCCCGCAGGGTGCGGCGGCGAAGCCTCTGCCGGCCATTGTCGTCAGTCACCCCGCCAGCGGCGTGAAGGAGCAGACGGCAGGACTATATGCGCGCCGACTGGCCGAGCAGGGTTTCATCACGCTCGCCTTCGACGCAGCCTATAACGGCGAAAGCGGCGGCGCACCGCGCGGCCTTGAGGATCCGGCGCACCGTATCGAGGACATCAAGTCCGCGATCTCCTTCATGAGCGTGCGCGACGATGTCGATCCCGACCGGATCGGCTTGCTCGGCATCTGTGCGTCAGGCGGCTACGTCATACCGGCGACGGCGACCGATCCGCGTGTGAAGGCGCTGGCGACCGTCAGCGGCGTCGATATCGGCAAGTTCTTCCGCCAGGGTTATGACGGCAAGCAGGATCCGGCCGTCCTCCACACCCTGCTCGACAATGCCGCGAAGGCCCGCACCGCCGCGGCGCGCGGCGAGGGCGTGCAGACGTTCCCGATCTTTCCGGCCAGCGAGGCCGATGCGCGGGCGGCAGGCCAGTATGTTTTCGAGGGCTGGGAATACTATTGCACGCCCCGCAGCCAGAACCCGCGCTCGACCAAGCAGATGCCCTGGATCAGCGTCGACAAGATCGCCGCGTTCGACGGCTTCACCTTCATCGACATGATCGCGCCGCGCCCGCTGCTGATGATCGTCGGGACCAAGGCGGACACGAAATGGATCGCCGAGGAGGCTTTCCCCAAGGCTCGGGAGCCGAAAGAGCTGTTCTGGATCGAAGGTGCGAGCCATGTCGATCTCTATGACCGGGACCGGTATGTGGCGCCGGCCGTTGAACGGCTCGCAGAATTCTACAGGCAGACCCTCGTTTGAGCCCATCGCCGCGCTCGCCTCAGGTCCTGAAGCGGCCCGGCCGCCTTCACCCGCTATGCCTACCCCTCCAGCGCTCCGATCATCTCCACCCGCGGCGCATGCCGGCCGCCGTCGAACTGGGCGGTCAGGAACGCATCCACGATATCGAGCGCGAGGCCTTCGCCCACCACGCGCGCGCCGATCGACAGCATGTTGGCGTCGTTGTGCTGGCGGATCATGCGGGCTGAGAAGGTGTCGGCGCAGACCCCGCACCGGATGCCCTTCACCTTGTTCGCCGCCATCATGATGCCCTGGCCCGTGCCGCACAGGATGATCCCCAACCGGCAATCGCCGGAAGCGACCAGCCGCGCGGCCGCCTCGCCCTGCTTGGGATAGTCCGTGCTCTCCGGCGTCGTCGGTCCGATGTCGACCACCTCCCAGCCCTGCGCCGCGATATGGGCGGCGACGGCCTGCCGGAGCGCAATGGCGGTGTGGTCGCTGGAGAGGACGATGCGGTTGCTGGCTGTCATGGAGACGTCGTCCCGTTTCCCAAGGCGGTTTGGCGGCTTGGCCGCGTTGGATCAGGCGCGTCTCGTTTCGTCAATTTTTCAGGATTTTGGGCGGTGGGTCAGTTTGAATTGCGCGAACGCAAAGACGAGAAACATCACGAAACCCCAGATGGCGCTGTGAACCTTGCTCTTGGTGGCGCGGGGCCATCGGCGCACTGTCTGTTCACGCCTGCCCGGCGCGTGAGCGTCGTCCCTGCTCAGGAGCAAGCGCCTAACCGCGTTCCACACCATGCCCGACGGCTCCTCTACGAAGCACCTCTTGCGGCCGAAGCTCGCCACCACCCTCGCCGAGGGCTACGCGCTGGGCCATTTCCGTCAGGACGCCATGGCCGCGCTGACGGTGGCCATCGTCGCGTTGCCGCTCTCCATGGCGATCGCGGTGGCGTCGGGGGTCTCGCCTGAGCGCGGGATCTACACCGCCATCGTCGGCGGCTTCGTGGTCTCGCTGCTGAGCGGCAGCCGGTTCCAGATCGGCGGCCCGGCTGGCGCATTTATTGTGCTGATGGCCGCGACCGTCGCGCGGTTCGGCGTCGAGGGCATGCTGCTGACCGTATTGATGTCTGGCCTGATGCTGACGCTGCTAGGCGTACTCCGGCTGGGGTCGCTGATCCGCCACATCCCGCATGCGGTGACCGTCGGTTTCACCTGCGGCATCGCCGTCACCATCGCGGCCAGTCAGCTGAAGGATTTGGGCGGCCTGCATCTGGCCGGCGCCGAGCCTGGGCCGCTGATCCCGAAGCTCGCGGCGCTCGGAAGCGCACTTGCCACCGTCGGCCCCGCGGCGCTGGCGCTTGGATTGGGGTCGGCGGCGCTGATCTTCCTGCTGAGACGCTACCGGCCGACTTGGCCAGGCATGCTGATTGCGGTGGCGGCGGCGTCGCTGGCGGCTGCCCTGCTGCGCCTGCCCGTCGAGACCATCGGCGGCCGTTTCGGTGGTTTACCCAACGGCCTGCTGGTCCCTCGGCTGCCTGCCGTCAATCTGCATCTGGCGCTGCAGATTCTGCCGGCGGCGCTCTCCTTCACCCTCCTGGGCGGGATCGAGAGCCTGCTTTCAGCCAAGGTGGCGGACGGCATGACCGGCCGAAAGCACCGATCGAACATGGAGCTGGTCGCCCAGGGGCTGGCCAATATCGCTTCGGCCCTGTTCGGCGGGATCAGCGTCACCGGCACTATTGCGCGCACCGCCACCAATGTGCGCGCCGGCGGTGTGAGTCCGCTGTCGGGTATGCTGCACTCGGCCTTTCTGCTGCTCTTCATCCTGGTCGCCGCGCCCTTGGCCAGTTTCGTGCCGCTCGCCGCGCTGGCGGGGGTGCTGGTGGTGGTGTCCTGGAACATGGCCGAGAAGGCCGAGTTCATGCGCCTCCTGCGCGACCGGCGCACTGCTGCCGTCCTGCTCGCTACCTTCGGCCTCACGCTGGTCAGGGACCTTACGACCGGCATCGCAGCCGGCTGCGTGCTGGCGGCGCTGCTCGCGGTCTTCAAGCGCGGCGTTCCTGAAGAGGGTGGCTAGGCGGCGGCGAACCCCAGCCCGGGCGCGCGCCGGCGTCGCAGGACCGCGCCCATCGCGCCGAAGCCCAGGATCAGCAAGGCCCAGCTGGCGGGTTCCGGAACCGTGTCCGTGGGGCCGCCGATCGAGCAGCCTTGCCCGCAGGACAGCCGATGCACGTCGTTGAGTTCGGCGATGAACAGCGTGCCGTTGCTGCGGTCCGCCGAAACGAAGTCGCCGCGCGTTCCGCCGGAGGCGATGATGATGAACTGGTTGGGATTCCCGTCCAGCAGGCTGGGGTCCAGCAGGCCTACGGTGCCGTCGTTGTTGTTCACCACGACCTTGCCGTTGTGCACCCCGCCCAGGATCACGCCGGTGCCGTCCGGCTGGTGGCCGGTGAAAAAGGTGTGGATCAGCGCGCCGGTCGTCGCGTTGTAGGACTGGATCGTTCCGCCGTTCTCGACGAAGAGCGTGCTGCTGTCGGGCGAGACCGACACGCCGTCCGGGAAGAGGCCGCCGTTGATCACGGTAAACGCGCCGGCGACCGGGTCGATGTTCACCAGGCCAAAGTTGCTGGCCGCGAGGATGTGGCCGGTGTTGGGATCGCCCCACATGCCCAGATAGCCGCGCAGGCCGGCGTCCCTGAGGCTGGTGATGACGGTCGACGTCCCGTCGTCGGCGAAGTGCTCATAGGTCCCGCCGAACAGCTGCGCGCCATAGACCTGCCCGCCCGCCGTCGCCATGGCGTAGTTGCAGTTGCCGGTCTGGCAGGCGTAGCTGTGGCTGGCGACCGCGTCGCCCAGGCCCTGGTTGTCGACGTCGTTGAACACATAGATCTTCTGGTCGCCCACGCTTCCGGTGATCACGTGGCCGGTGGAACTGATCCCCTGCCCGATCGGGCCATAGTTCCCGCCGAAATTGTAGCCGCTGACGAAGGTGGTCAGGTTGAAGCCTGCGGACACGCCGTCGGCCGTCAGCGTCAGGACCGCGTTGGCCGGCGTGGCGGCGAAGAGAAGGATTGCGGAGCTCGCGGCTAAGGCGAGTAGAGATGTCCGGTTCATGGCAGCCCCACGGATGATTTGCGGGCTTTTCACCAGAAAACGCGGTCACCCGCACCAACTGTCGTTAACCTTCCATCAAGATCTGTCGCTCGGCAAGCAAACTTTCCACGACTTGTGCCCAGGCTTATTTGGCAGGCCGAATATTCAACTGCCAAGCGAATTCTCCCTCGCTTGCTCTTGCTCACGCCAACCTGAATTCGCACGACACGCGAGAACCGCGTTCTTTCGCTTGCCCGCCGGCAAAACCCGACCTAGCTTTTTCCGCGGGGCGTCTCAGGTCGAGTTTGGACCTTGGAGGCTGGTCGCATGCGTCTCGCCATTTCCCCGCCGCGCGGCCTCGTCGCCGGCGCCGCGTTCGTGCTCGTCCTCGCCGCCGCGAGCGCCGCGGCCGCAGACACCAACGTCATCGCCAACTGGACCTTGCTCACCACCAACGGCGTGACCGGGGTGCTGCGCGCCGGCTCGCCCTGGGGCCCGGGCTCCACGCCCTCGTCCTTCACCGCGGCGGTCGACGGCGTCTTCCAGCCCGAGAACCAGCAGTGGAACAATGGCTCGCTCTGGTGGGACCAGGATCCCAGCGTCAACACCAGCCAGGTCGACCAGATCGTCCAGCTCGACCAGCTCTACACCGTCGACCACTTCACCATGCAGGCCGACGACAACGACAGCTACCGCGTCGAATGGTGGGACGGCTCGGCCTTCCAGCTCGCCTGGAACGTGGCCGCGGTGAACACCTTCGGCCTGGTCACCCGCACCTCCGGCCCGATGGAGCCGATCACCACCGACCGCTTCCGGCTGACCGCGGTCGGCGGCGACAACTATTTCGCCATCTCGGAATTCCAGGCGTTTGCGGTCGGCGTGCCCGAACCGTCGACCTGGGCGCTGACCATCGCCGGCTTCGCGCTGGCCGGCGCCACGCTGCGCCGGCGTCGCAGCCTGACGCAGCTCGCTTGACAGCAAAGGTCCGTCCGCTGACACCCTGGAGTGCTTCCGCCGAAGTGGCCGCCGGTTCGGCGCCAGACAGCGCGACAAAGCAAAGACCTAGAGCGCCGCTCCGATTCAATCGGAGCGAATAGCGCTCTGGGCCGGGTTGATCGGGGGACGGATCAGATGGCCGACGATGTAGTCGCAAAGCCGGTTTCCGCGTTCAGCGCCGACGGCGTGCACCTGCTCAGGACCACCCAGCAGGTGCAGTACCAGCTCAGCCAGATGGCCGACCAGAAGGCCTCCATGCTGCTGGGGATCACCTTCGTGATCTTCACCATCTCGCTGGGCCAGGCTCGCGCCGGCGCGCCGGAGGCGCCGATCCTGATCCTCGGCGGCGCGGCCTTCCTGGCGGCGCTGCTGGCGGTGTTCGCCGTCCTGCCCTCGGTGGGCGCCCAGAAGCGCGAGGGCCAGTCCGACAACATCCTCTTCTTCGGCGCCTTCACCCGGATGCCGGAGACCGAGTATGTGGCCACGCTGCTGCACACCATCACCGACACCCGCGCCGTCTACGAGGCCTTCGCCCGCGACATCTACCAGAACGGCCAGGTGCTCTCGGGCAAGAAGTACAAGCTGATCGGCTACGCCTACCGCGTGCTGATCGCGGGCCTGGTCGGCAGCCTGATCGCCTTCGCCGCGCCCTATGCGATGAAGGCGCTGGGCCTCTAGGCGGCGGCGATTTTGCGGCCGTCGGGCGGGGAACCTCCTCGCCGGCCAGGGGTTGTGGGGCGCGATGCCTGGACCCCGGACTTCCGGCGCGCGCCCAAGCAGGACCCCCGCCGGACGCCCTCAAGCCAAGAGAGGAGCCGCCATGCGCGCCCATCCGAACCCCACCCGCCTGAACCGGACCCGCCGGCTCTCCGCCGCCCTGGCGCTGGCGACCGCCGCCGCCGCGGCCGGCTCCGCCGCCGGCCAGGTCTATGTCGACCAGACCCCGGCCTACGCCGACCCGGCGCCGGCCTCTGTCGATGAGGTGGTGATCACCGGCCGCCTCGGCCCTGACGGCCGCCCCGACCGCATCTCGCGCGTCATCGGCCTCGCCGACCTCGATCTCACCACTCGTGAGGACCGCGCGGTGCTGCGCCTGCGCATCCGCGACACTGCCCGCGACCTCTGCCACGCGCTCGGCGAGGACTCCGGCGGCTCCAGCCCGCTCGTCGCCTCCTGCGAGGACCAGGCGGTCCGCGACACCCGCCCGCAGGTCAGGATCGCCATCGCCCGGGCCTACGCCAGCCTCGACTACGCCAGCCAGGCGACGGCCAACCCCTACGCCTGGCGGCCCGATCCCTACTGAGCCGCCGGGCGGCCTCAGCGCAGGGCGAATAGCCCTGCGCACGCCGCCACGCCCGCCAGCGCCACCGCCCAGGCGGCCCAGCGCACGCGCCGCGACCACCGCCGCGCCCGGGCGCGCAGCTCCAGCTCCACGGCCGCGCGGTCGTCGCCGGCCGGCGACGGGGCCTCGTTCCCCTGGCCGCTGATCTCTCTTCCCATGCCGACAGTCTGGTCCCCAGCCCGTGAATGCGGCCTGAATCCCGCCGCCGCCTGCGACAGAACGCCCAGGGACTATCGCAACGCCGGAAAGTTGAGCATGGTAGGGCCGCAAATAAGGCGGGCGCAGCAAGCGCCCCTTCGAGGAAACCATGCAGGGCAAAGCATCGCCCTGGGATCCGCCAGGACCCTGGGCCGCGCCACCCGCCGCTCGTCGCAGCCTCGCCGGCATCGTCGGCGCGCTCCTGTTCTCCCTTGCGCTCTGGGGTTTCCTGCTGGTCGGCGCGCTCGGCCTGATCCTCAAGATCACCGGCTGAGCCGGTCCTCCCCCAGGCCGCAGGCCGATTGAGGGGGAGGTGTCGGCGTAGCCGACGAAGGGGGTTGCAGCCCACTCACGCGCCTGACGCCCCGCATGAACCGCGGCTAAACGTCCGCCTCAGCTTTTCCTCAACCGGCCCGGCGCAACCTGCACGCTCGGCCCGCCCGATCCCGGACGGACCCCGAGAGGTGAGGCAAATGGCCAGCGTCGTCGACTGGGCTCTTCTGGACCACGCGGCCCGCGAGCCGGTGCGGGTCGGAGACATGGTCTCCACCGACGCCGGCGGCATGCCGATCTACCGCGTCGTGGCCTTCGCCGACGGCCGCGCCCTCCTCGAAGGCGAGCGCCACGCCCCGGCCCGCCACATGCCGCTGGCCGCCTTCCGCTGGCGCGGCGCCCTCCACGCCTAGCTGTGAGCTCTCAATAGGTTGTCCATCCGACCCTGACCGGGGAAGCTGTGGTTGTGAAGCTACAGGGCCTCAGGCCTGCTCGTACTTGAAGCTGACGCTCAGCTTGGCGCGATAGGCCTCGATCTTGCCGTCGGCGGTGAGCGTGATGTCCAGCTTGGTCACCTCGGCGACCCGCAGGTCCCGCAGCGACCCCGATGCGGCGGCCAGCGCCTCCCGCGCCGCCTCCTCCCAACTCGTCGCGCTCGTGCCGATGATCTCGGTGACCCGATAGACGCTCATGGCGTATCTCCCTCGCAAGCCCCCGCCAGGATCAGGGCGCGCAAACCGCCGTTACGTCAACGTCTCCAGGTCCCGCCCACGGGTGGAGGGCGTTGCAGCCCATGGCGCCCGCCCTACCCGAGGCTGGGCGCGAGGCGTTCCAGGCGCCGGATCGCCTCGTCCAGGTCGCGCCAGGACACCAGCGTCTCCTCGTTCTCCAGCCAGCAATGCAGGCCCGGCGGCCGGCCAGCGAAGGGCTCGGACGAAGCGGAGTGGATGCCGTGGCACACGAGATTGCGTAACGGCCGCAGCGCCTCCAGCTCCTCCGCCGCCCGCGCCACCGCCAGCAACCGCCCCGCGTCGCCGTCCGCGCGCGTCCGGGCGACGTCGCGCCAGGCCTCGACCAGCGCCTTCCCCTGCCGCGACGCCGCCGTCAGGCTCCTGGCCCGGCCCACCACGCCCCGCATCCTCTGCTCAGCCTGGCCCCATCTGAGGAGCAGCAGGCCCACGTGGCTTATCAGATCCCTGAGCGACGGGTCTTCGGTCTCTACCATCGCCCCATCCTGGCGCCCTACGCCTAACGCGCCCTTAGGGCCTCGGCCGGAACGAGGCCGACCACCCCTCCGCTGTCATCCCGGTTTTCGCGGCACGCGAAAGACCGGGACCCCTAGACGCCGGCCTTGCCGGCAGGCCACGGGCGCCCCGCCGCCAACTCCGTCCCGCCTGCGCGTATGGGTCCCGGTCTTTGCTACGCAAAACCGGGATGACAGCGGGGGGATGGAAGAGGGCGAAGGCCCGGCAGTCTTCAGATGGCGGATCGCCCTTAAATCCCATGGTCAGATGCGAGCCTCGGATTACGGTGACAGTGGAGATTACGGTGACAGTGCACTATCTCCGCCTCAATTGAGTGCACTGTCACCGGAATGCCCGGGGCCCATAAACGCGACGCTCTCCCCCCAAAGCTCGTCATCCCCCGGCTTGTCCGGGGCGACTGTGTTGGGTCAAGGCTTTTGCCAGGGGTGTTCGGACTTGATGATGCCGTTCGCGGCGACGACGATTTTCCTGGCGATGGCGATGAGGGCGACCTTGGCGGGCTTTCCGGCCTGAC
>Ga0307517_10008334_pt1 | contig 14879 bp, 12 predicted proteins | sample 23_EM_MG_FD_194515 | JGI IMG/M metagenome (GOLD analysis project Ga0307517, IMG submission 194515) | Populus trichocarpa ectomycorrhiza microbial communities from riparian zone in the Pacific Northwest, United States - 23_EM | ecosystem: Host-associated > Plants > Roots > Unclassified | place... | reverse complement strand
ATATATATCAAGCATGGATTCAAAAAGTTTCTTGAATCATTGATTTGATGCAAAAACCATATTCCCTTGACAAAATCTCAAAGATTCCCACCTGAGATTTAAATTACCTTAGTATCAACTTCTGTCACATCTCTTCACCCAGCTTATTAATAATAATAATAATAATAATAATAATAATAATAATAATAATTATTATTATTATTATTATTATTATTATTATTATTATTATGTTATTTTGCTGGTAGAGATATAATTCAAGGTCACGCTTTGAATGTATGTATATAATTAATGTGCTAGGCTCGCATATAATTAATGTAGTGGGCTGCATATATTCACCAAACATATGGAAGTATACGAGGGGGGAAAATAATTCCAAGAGTATATATAGAACAATTTTTTTATTTGACTATTCAAACCCGACTTCACTTATAAACTAAGGGTGTGCATGGTTCAGGTCAGGTCGGTTTATGTTTTTTTTGTTTGAATCTGACCTGCCAACTCAATATATTCCATATCACAACTCCACCTTAACTGTGAAAAAACAAATAAAATCTATTTGTGTAATTTTATCTTGAATCCAAAATGTGCTCTATAACTCAAATTGAAAGAGAAGCATCCCATAAATACTTTATAATTCAAAACATGATGGATGAAAATAAAGAAGGATGGAAAGAGAAAGTAGATCATAATAAATAAAAAAAAACATGAGATTTGTGTGTGTGTGTGTGTGTGTGTGTGTGTGTGTGTGTGTGTGTGTGTGTGTGTGAGTGAGAGAGAGAGAGAGAGAGAGAGAGAGAGAGAGAGAGAGAGAGAGAGAGAGAGAGAGAGAGAGAGAGAGAGAGAGAGCACTTGGCCACTTGATATTATGTAAAATAAATCATTTTTTATTTCAAAATTAATTAATTACACATGACATCTTATGTCAAGTTATTCAGTTAATTTATTTGAAGAGTTGTCTTTTAGATTCTATAGACATATTGATCTAAAGATGTGCGCTTTTAAATTCTATAGACATATTGATCTAAAAAGATATTATTTTTCTTATAAATATTAGTTTGATATTGACAGAAATCAATTAGAAAATAATCTTTTTCTCTCTCCAGTCTTTCTTTACAAACTCTCTATTAACATTTATTATAAATTATTAAGAAACTTATAGAGTTTTTGTTTATAAGTTTCAAGAATTTGTTGTATCTTGAAGGTATATTATTTTAACTATGAAGCAAATATAATAGAGACAATTAATACCTTAAAGATAGTGATATTCACGTCTCAAAACTATTTTTTATACACATTGACTCAACAAGTTTAAGGTATTAATCTACAATGAAGTCCAAGAAATGCCAAGTTGTGTACTAGTTTGTGAGGGAAAAAAACTTTACTCACTACTTGTCATATATATAATAGAATTTCTTCCAGAAAATTAAAATTTTAACTTATACCATGGTTTCATTTGGCATGAATTTTGTAAATCAATTTTTTTTTATTTTAACTCATAAAAAAGTAAAGAAATATGTTTAGCTAAAAATAACTTTTAATTTAAATAAAAAGTTTGTGTTACAATATTGAGTGAAGATTTTGATTTAACCAAGAGTTAATAATTTGAACTCTTGATTTTTAGATCCTAACTTATACTACATATGTTTTCCATAAAAATTGTTTGGAGAAGTTCTTACTAAATATCATTTAAATTTACTTTTGTCATAAGTTATTTATGAAAAACAACTTTCAATTAAACTATGATTCCAAGTCAATAATCACTTTTTATAAGTCATGTTAAACGTACTCTGCATCTATTATTAAAAAAAAAGAAGTTGTTTTGAGTTGTTTTTAGTAAATATATTTTCAATTTTTTTTTAAAAAAAACTTTTAAATTATGATTCAAAGTAAAAAATCACTTTTCGTAATTTATTTTTAATCTAATTAAATTGAATCAAAATACCAACTGATTATGGAACGTCTAAATTTCTACTTATTGTTTACTCACATTCTAAGTAATCCGTTCTTCCGAGCTAATTTGCTAATATAATTGGTCTAAATTATAGAATCATCACGTTGACGAGAGGCCCTTGCAAGGCCACAAAGACTTTAATGGGCGGGTTATACTTTGTGGAGACCTGGCTGAGGTCCGGTTGCTGAACACTGGCGTGCATGATTTTGTCCTCTAGTTAAGTGTAACTATTCCTCCTCGGCAGTTCTGCATGTCAATATCTCTAGAAAACACATGATTCACCGATTGAACCACCGTGGTCCGTGTAAAACCCTCCAGTCGGGGGGTTGCAATCTTGCAGAGCATCCAGCAAAAAAAAAAAGAAGAGCCTTTTTTATCAAGAACCTAGCTTGTACAGATTCATGGTCTTACGTTATCAAAGCATCGCGTGTAATTTTTGGGTCAACATTCGTGAATATATGGATCGTAAAAGTCACTTAAAAAGTTAAATATTGATACTAAAGAAGTAAACAAAGGGGAGGTAAGCTTGCGTTATAATTATATACGAAACCAGGCACCTAATCTAGGGGGTCCATGGAGCATATGATACCACGAGATACGTCAAAACATGCGTGTAAACCCAACAAGTATCTTCATTGAGGACCGAGGTTCTCTGCCCCCCGCTGTCCTCTGGTAGTTTTTATTTTATTTTATTTTTTCATATTTTTTAACTACAACTTTACACAAAACACATGACACAGAGGGAGAGACAAGGGTGTTTTTTATGTGTGTTTTCAAATAACCCCGATAAAGCCAAGATTATTGAAACTCTTGTATCTTCCTATCTGGTCCTTCTTGGCATGCAGAATTAAGGGCACAATGCGCGCGGCGAGGTAGCTACAATGGTCCCCGGAGGCCCGGCCTTATAGTATTGTAATATGACCTTAAAGGGTCAGGTAGAATTAGATAACTCCAGAACACAGTCGAGCTGCAAGATGGAAATGGTATCTTGTCATTGCAGCGCGCTGATACACGGTGAAGCTGGCTGCACTCTGATTGGCCTTCCAAAATATATTGCGTTATCTCATTCTCGATCGCAAAGAACAAAACTGAAGATATGAAGGAGAAAAAATGGTATGATAGGAGACGAAATGGAACGACTGATGATCTTTTCCAATTAAATCTCATTTTCCTTGCTTAATTTTTAGTCTCTAGATCCGCACAGCATGGCATCATTCTCTCTCCAACAAAAACAGTTGCGGAAGTGGAAAATGGCTACATGATTACACGTACCTGGTTGCAGCAAGTCAAAAACACAGGCCGTAATCTATCCATATGGTTCCACCTCTATTCGGAACATACTTAGCATGTGTAATTGTCACTTCCTAGGAGATTGCTCTAGTTAACTACACGCCCACTCCCGCTTCTCTAATTCGTCATCTTGAAGGAAGGAAAACCACGCACGAGTAGGTTTTGCTGTGTTGTTGTGATCATAAAATTGAGCGTTTTTTTATTTGACATGTGAAAAGCCTCCCCTCTCCTCGCGGTGTAACCACTAGCCAGGAGCCGCTTCCAACAACATGAGCTGCGGATTGGAAATTATTCTGGTGGACGTAAAAAACAACATTGCAGGGTAAAAAACAACAAGGATTCCTTATATTAAATTACCTTCCATGGTGTTTTACTAAACACAATCCAAGGGTAGAACATTCTTCAGCCCTCACATTCATTAAGGAGAGTTCATTAAACACAACCTGACTACCCTGTTCACAAAGGAGCCCCAGCCCAGGCTCCCAACTCACTCTGCTCAGTTGACCGCATAATGCTTCAAGATACAAAGACTTTCAGCATAAGTTCGAAATGTGCGAAGATGCAGAAATAGAATATTTCGAGAAGCCCGCAGACTAACCATAGAAAGTCCAGCAACCTTCTAGCAACTCGGAAGTCGGAACAACTGAAGTTATCCTTCCAACAATTGACAAAATCAAAACCATGATCATAGCATGTTCCTCTTCCAAAGAAGTTAATCCAGGTTTGAAATCCTTTGTTTCCTTTTTTGAGAATGTCAATTTATTTGAATGTCTGCTTGCACTGAAAAATACATCAAGCCTAAACATCTCAACTAGACACAGAACTACCTAGAAAATTTACAGATCTTCCATCAGATTAAAAGAAAAGGAAAAGGATATCATGTGCCCAATTTGCACCTATCTCCTTAACATTACTCATGAAGAAAGTTGAACGCGCTGCTAATTCTAGTTCTCCAACGACAATGATGGTACATAACTCTAGAAAAAGCCCAAAGATTTGATCCCAGAACCGATAAATTTTAAAACATAATAACACCACATCCCAGGGCTAGAAAAAACCCAAAGATGTGATCTAGAACTGATAAATATTAAATATATTAACACAACATCCTAGGGCTACAAAAATTTGGGTTGGGAATACAAATCATTACCCAAAGATTAATCTAATACTGTTCCTTCAACTAGTGAATGCTTGTGCGTGCAAGCAACAGTTTGTAAATATCTGAAGCTGTGGGACGGTCAGCTGGATTTTCCTTGGTGCATCGACAGAATAAATCAACAAGGAATCTCAATGTTTCTGATTGAGCCTCAGGTCCCTCCGGATTTGAGCCAGAATGAGTAACCAAATGCTCGTCCATGGACCCCAAAGCCTCCAGCTCATCAGTTAGTGGTGGTCGTTTACCTGACTGCTTATGTCAAGACCAAACAATAAAAGAAAATGGAACAGTTCAAGACCAGAGGCGGCAAAATCAAGCAGATTAAAACGCTAATAGCACCATGGGAAAATAAAGATTTACTGATTCACCACGCAACAGTGAAATGGTAACACTAGAAACTTTTGCATCTAACTGTTATTTACCCTCTATTATCCATTGGAAAGTTTCAGTGTATAGAGTGATGTACCTGTAGAAGCTCATGTATGCGCGATTCAGGTAAGCCAGCATACGGGACCTGTAAAGTCAACAATTCCAGAAGTAGGCATCCATATGACCAAATGTCCACTTCCTACAACAAAAAGAGAAATCCCATCACAATTCATACTATTAACTTGCACAAACTAAAGCATATGCAACGCAGTATGGGGCCATAGCCTAACACAAATTCATTGAAAAGATTGTACATAATTGACAAAGTCCATCTTGTAAGTTCTAGCCAATGCTGATACATTTGTTATATTGATATCAACATTTGAATCAGAGATTGCAATTATAGAACTCAGTGGCATTTTGGGAAATCAGAAATTTGAATCCTGCATCAGATGTTGTGCAACAACCAGTTCCTCAAAAGCTGGTATTTGCTGATGATAAGTCTGTTAGAATGTATAGCCAGTCCAAACTCAGAGATAAACCCTCAATTTCTTGAATCCAGCACATTCTACATATTATGTCGATAAGTATAGAACATCATAAGTAATGACTAACTTCATGCTTCATTGCAGTTGATAAACAACATTTGAAAGGCTACGCTGGTGTTAATATACAGCTGTTGCATCCCTTCAGCCTTCAAAGGCACTTTCTCATATCCATCCACCAGGTTGCTAACAATCCCCAAGAGATCCTCTCCATTCTCAATTCAAGGTAATGAAAGCTAGATATGCATGGCTTTTTACAGGCATGTGTTTTTAATTTTATTTTTACATCATGACTGATAAAAATTGCTCTCATTCCAAACATAGAACTTTTACAGAACCCACACAACTGCTACAAAATTATACTCAAATGTTTATGATTACATGAGAAGAAAATATGAAGTCAAGCACTATGAATTATTGATGTTAAAAATCTTTTTCAAACTGACAGGAGAAGCACCATACCAGACCATAAGTGTTGCGTTTATCCATTGTACGCAAAACCTCAGGTGCCATCCAGCGTGGCGTTCCTACACAAACATCAGGAGGTGCAATCCCTCTATGAGCAATACAACATGTATGCAAGAAAGACTTGCGTGGCACGGCTCTGTCAAAATCACAGAGCTTCACTACAGGCATGCCATCAGCTCTCGTATCATCTAAATCAATCAAAATGTTTTCACTTTTTATGTCACGATGAATTATGTCTTTGGAGTGAATCTCTGCCAATGCACATGCAACATCTCGTGCTATACACAATGCCATTTCCACCGGTACATGCTTCTCGCCAGTTTTAGATACCTCTTCTAAATAATTCTGTTGCATCAAGAGAACAATAATCAGCAAGAAATATGTGGAAAGTCATCAAATAACTACATAAGAAATACAATTAAGCTCAACCATGTCTCGGTCACAAACTAGTTAGCAAGCTATGTGGATCCTATTTCTCATTGGCATACTACCAAGGCCAAACCTTTCTGTGATGTTATTATACTATTATATGAATTTTTGAGTGTTGAGGAATGAATGACATGCGGCTTCTTAATGCTTAGGTGCTAGATGAAGCTTTGAATGGCATGTGGCACAAAGTTGAGGAATATGAGGGTTTAAATGTGTCAGTAAACAGTTGGTTTTTAAGAGCAATCTTGTGAAATGGCATGAGTGTTTTTTTTTCAGATTAGGCACGTCTATAATATAGTTCACATAGTCTTTTAAAAACTAATCCCACTTCCCATACCATTTAAACATTTTATTTCAGTCCCTATATTTAAAATTTTACTTAATTACTTGCATATTTCTGAAATATAGATGATGAATGATCATAAGATCATAATTTAGTTGTGGCTAATTATCAAAACCAAGCATGAATATTATAAGTCGATTTTACTAACATGACATGTTTGATTAAGCCTGTTTTATATTATACTATTAAGGTTATTGATTGGATAATGAAAAACATCTAAACCGGGTTTGCAAGGTGAGCAAATTGAAAAGCATAAGAGGCAGGAAAACAAAATAGATTTGATTGGATAAGGAAAAAATAAGTCTAACATGCAAAGAAAAATAAATAAAGAAAAAAGATCAGACATATTTTGTCGATTGCCTTTTTAAAGATGGCGTGAGACTATATAGTTTTTACAGAATTATTTAGTTGCTTCATAAAAAAAAAAAATTGTAATGACTAGAAGTAATGAATGATTCGTAACTATGGTTTGATTCTTCGTGGCAGCCCCGGGCAAAACTAGGGCATGTAACTAGTTCTGATAATATCATGTTTTCACCTGCTAACTAAAAATAATAGAATAAAATTACCTTTAAAGATCCCCCATCAACATACTCCATAAGAATTACAGACTGTAATATGCGGCGTTCTGGATTTCCATCTTCTGATGGAACCCACTTTGAAGATAGCTGGTGTCCATACATTTCAACTATACAAGAGTGTTGCAGAGCACCTAAAATTCTTACTTCTCCGAGACAAATATACTCAAAATTCCTAATTTCATCTGCTGACGCCTCACATACCTCTAAAGTACGCACCTGCAGCATCAGAAAAGTTTGTTAATTAGTGCCCGCAATCACTGGATGTTGTTAACGGGAATCTTTCTGCTTAAGGCAATACAAGCCACAAAAGGCTGCGCGTACCTTTGCTGCAGCTTCAACCGATCCAAATTTGCACCGAATAAGAGTACTGGAACCCGCCTTTTCTATCTTGTCAGAAGTTGACATGGTAGGAAATGAACAACCAGGACCAGGAACGCTCTCGGTTGAAAGGGGAACTTTAGTCCGACTAAGAGGAATGTACCTGTAGGAAGGCAAAATTCATGAGAATATAAAATAAAATGCACAAGTAGACAAGGAGTAGACATGGACCAAGAAGACAATCTTATTCTTGGAGGTTGTTCGGAGAACAATTACTTAGTTTGTTCCAGTAATTGAATACGCATTGAACACTAAACTTTCATACAGTGTATGCTTTACTCTTTCATTTCTTTCAGAATCCCTCGAAATCTCTGTTTATTTTATTAGATGAAAAATAAAGAAGATACCATTATGAAGTGGTTGATCAAAAGATAACTTGAAAATAAGTCATACTCCAAAACAGAAAAATAAGACAAAACACAAATCAAAATAAAGGGCGTTCCAATCTTTTAACAATGATATTTCAGCTGGAGTGCCCTTAAAAGCACCTGCCGCATGATAGATAAGACACAGCAACACTAGATCAAAATATAACAAATCTTTAAATAGCACTAGAACAAAGCTACTAATTAATTATGCAAAAGGTTTCTGCTCACACTCCATAAATTCTTAATTGTTTAGTTTGTGTTGGGAATGGGGTGAAAACGGTGGTGATGAATTATTAAGAGAGTTAGTTTCAGGGTGTAAATTTTAAGGGAGGGAATTTTTGAGGGTGTAAAAATTTATTTTGTTTGGTAACTTTCTCAAATCACTTGCATATATTAGTAACACCCATTCTGTCTCTTCCAATTTCGTTTGTGCTCTTCAAAACACTTGTCTTTTTCTTGTGTGAGTGGCAGATTTGTCATATAGGAAGCTGGAGACAGGTTGGATGATATTACAACATACCAGGTGAAGATGACAGTTTATAGATGGAGGAGATTGGGCTAGGATAAGGCATTAAGCAATAGGGAAGTTGTGTCAAACAAATCCAAGAATTATGTGCTGGATCTCTGTTTGAGAGATCATAAAATATCGCTAGGGCTGGATGGGAGACAGAGGAGAGAGAATGCAGAGAGAGAAAGGAGCATCTAGTTAGAGGAAAGAGAGTCCAGTGAGAGATAGGAGGGTCAATTTCAAAAAAAAATAAAAGCAAGAGTAAATCTTATAGCTGATGGCTAGGGAGTAATGTTTCACCCCATTTTTGGAGGTAAAAGTTTAACCCGCAACAGTTTGTTTTACCAAACAACGCTAAAGGAGGTGTAAGTTTATAGGTATAGGTTTTCACCTCCTACCAAACATAACTTTACATAAAAGAATTCACGCCAGGGGCAAAATCAATGTTGTGTGATATTATAGACTTGAGCATATGAATTAAACTATAGCATCCACATGCACAGCATATTGGATGAAACAACATTACCATAACCACTTTGAATAGCAGGACTAACCTGCAAAAATATTCTGGATCTGTCTCTTCTCTGATATCATGTGGATGGCATGCATCCACCACCATCCGGACCAATGAATCACCCCTCCTTCTGAGAATGACATTCCAGGCATGCGGCATGAAGTCCAAGTAACCCCTGACAAGTTCACAAGGTACTGGAGGATCCATTCGGTCACATAGATACTGGAGTAATATCAGTTTTATTAGATCAAAATAACCGAAAATGTAGCGCAAGGAACATAAACATTCAATAGGTACTATAGAAAAGAGATGCATGACAAGAAATACCTTCATTAGCAAGGCTCTGTGTCTGCAAACACCAAACTGCAAGCTCCCTAAAGGAATCACAATGGAGCCTCGTCTTGCTTTAATAGATCGCAAAGATCTCTCACAGAGATCAGAGAAAATAATATCTTCTACAGTTTCCAAAGCTTGTTTACCAGCTAAACTAATACTTTCATTGTTTCCAGTTGGGCATGTGCAAACAAAAGGCTTCCTGTAGTTTGAACCAGACACTGCTTTTCGAGTCCTTTCAACAGCACCACTTCTATCACTGCCCCCAAAATGATCAGAAACAAAAAGTGCAAGCAATGAAGCAATCTGCAAGTTATCAACAGCAACCTTATTTCTTTCCTTGGTAGAACCATTTGATCTCTTGAAACGAAACACCAATGCTTGAGCAGAGAGAGCTACTGCATCCAACTGTTCATCCTTCTCCCTAAAAGAAACAATAAGTAATTAAGGTCATTCACACTAAATAAACATTATCCAACCACAAAATAATAGAGCACTTGTGATTCATATGAAAATGAGGTTATGAATAAGAGTTGACCTGTCCAAAAGAATGACCTCACGTGAGTCAAGAGGCAAAATTTGCTCAAATCTCCTCAGTGGCATGAAAGGTCGGTCACGTCCTGCATCATAAAAGCCATCTGGTAGTCGGTCCTCAATGCTGCAAAATGAAAGTTCACTATATTTACAGGAAAAATTTGAGCTATCTTCTGTTGGTCTCCGACATTTGCATGGCTTTGGATTATCAATATCCCTATCATGATGCCTTTTTGACTTGTAAGTGATTTTGGATTTTTCTGAAGATGAACTTTCATCCTGACTAGCAGCTTCATCCCGTGTAGAGGCTAAAGGTTCATCTTGCACGCAACATACTTCTTCCTCACTTTTATTTATAGACCCAAGATCGCATGAGCAGCTTTCCACAGAAAAAACTTTTTTTGAGCTGATTTTATCATCTTCAACACTGGTATGCAGATTTTCTCCTTCAGCTTCAACAGAAAGTTCAACTTTTTCATTGTCATCATCCACACCTACAACATCTGATGTGCCCCCTTCATGCACCTCAGGGGTAAGGACATCTAGATTGTTCGATTTGAAACTTTCACTTTCCTTTAGAGCCAAAGCTTCAGCACACCCCTCACCTTTCCACTTCCTACTGTTGTTTAATCGTTCTTGACGAGCTTTTTGCTGCAAATAATGGCGTCTTTTCCAACGCTTACTAGACCTCCGAGATGCAAATGACCTGTTTGATGAAGGCCCAGTCACTATGCTTGACATAGAATGATTGGAACCTGCATCGCATTCTTGATCATCAAAAAGTTCATTTGAGACTAAAGTAGAGACAAAGCATAAAAAACCCTAGATATCTATAACAAAAAAACTTTTGAAGTGTATAAAGAGAGAATAACTCATAAGTCCTCACCATTACAAGAAAACTTTCTGTCATCCTCCTGAAAGGAGGTTTCGTATACATCCATTTCGACTGATGAGCTAATGAACTCATCATTTGACAAGTCCTTGCCATTTCCTTCCAAATTGCAGCATATCCATGAAGGTATTTGACAACAACTAAGAAGCTTATTGTACTAGAAAATAATAAGCAGTAAGAAGATCAATAAACATGTTAGGTTTTGGACATGCAATCTTTGCACCCATGAAAGCATAAAAATTTAAAGAGCTTAAACAATTGATTATCCTTCCATTACAAAGTTTGCTGACATATCAAAATGATTATAAAAAGAAATTAATGCATGGACATCATGTTCTTGATACCAAGAATGAACTATTGCGGCCACCATTTGACATGGCTATGAGTACAACAGCCTAAGAGACGTGATGGATAAAAGATCTAATCACACCAAAAAGCCAAAGCCATTGAATGCTTTAAGGGTATTATAACTTTATTGAAGAGCACTAAACTAAAAACAACAGAAAAGGAACGGAAAAAAAAGAAGCAGAAGTTAGCATCACAAAAGAAAGAAAGATAAACCAACATAAACCTGATTAAAAAAAATAGAAGTGTGTGACTTATAGATGTTCTGATGGAGAAACAGAATAAACATGAATGAGAGGTAATGTGATAGGAAAGTGGATATTTAACATTTTGACAAGAGATATGACCCCTAAACAAAGAACAGCCCTTTACCGATAGCCAACCAGAGGTCTAGGGGTTAAGGTTAGTTATGAAATGGTAAAGTTGCTTGATGCAAAAGGTTTGTATAACATTTTCAGTAAAGTAGCAATAGCATTTGTTTTGAGCCATATTAAGTAATATTCTGGAGAGCAAATTACTACATCTCAGAGCAATCAATGAACTGAATGTTGGGAACCATTAAATGCTTGGAAACTGAAAGTAAATCACAACCCAACCTAAAAGTTTTGTGAAAGAAATGGATCTTTGTTTGCTCATAGAAAAATACCTGAAGATTTAGATGCTGGAGGTTATGCATTGAAGTAAGTTCAAGAGATCCCAATGATGTCAGCCTGTTATTTGAGAGGTCCAAGCTCTCCAGTAATTGCAACGAGGACAAACTTGAGGGTAGTTCGACTAACTTATTATTAGATACTTTTAATGATATCAAGGCATTTAAATAGGTTATTTCATTTGGCAGACTCTTAATCTTGTTGAATGAAAGATCCAAGAACTCCAAATTACTTAAGCAGCCGATTTCAGGAGGAAGATATCTGCATGAAAAAGTACATAATCAAATCTCTCTTTCCATAGTTCAACAATCTGATAAACAATAAGTAGCTAACTAAAGTTGTGAATTTATATTGAAGAACTTCGTCTTTACAGTTTGGTACTAACATACAACATCTCAGAAATGCTGAAGACCAAAACTGGATTTCATTTTTTATTTACTTGGAGGTGTTACACACATAACTACAAAATTATCAAGGCCAACAGTTTAGATAGGTTCCAAAATTTGAGTAAGGGTAACACCAAAGATTATGGGCTGTATACCTTTCCAAATAACATAATCCATACCAATTGTGTTGTTTCACCTATCACTTTAATGCAATTCTGCTCCCAATTTTTTTTGCTCTCACTCCTACCTTGATACTCTCTACCCGTTAACCTTCGACTATTTCTTCAACACTTCAAGCATTAGCTACTCTATCTTGTTTCATTGGATTTGGCAAAGCCCTTTTAACATGTCTCAAAATGTCCAGCCATTGTTTTGAACATGATAATTCTATAACTTAATATATAGAAACAGAAGCAGCTGGACATAGATAAAAAATTCTTGGGGTATTGAAAAGGAAAAGGAAGGAGGAGTGAGGCACCTAGCAAGCTACTTTGACTGACTTAACAAGTTCCTCGTTTTTCATTTGAGCTAAACTACTAAGGTTTGGATGAAAAAGAACTTTGTAAGCTTATTGAATGCATATCAAGCAGACAATTTCCACGCTTCATTCTTGCATTTTTTTTATTTGAGACCATACAGTAGCCTAGAACATTTAGCTATTAAACCTATCCTTGATTGTAAAGTTGTACCATAAAAGAAGTGATCATTCAACTACACATTGATTTTCTTGCAGCCAATATCTTTATTGTCTAAATTTTAGTGTGAAAAAATCTACATCATATAATTTGAAAAAAAAAAAATTGTTCAATTACTCAAGCTGACAATACCAATGAGCAAATAAAAGAATCACATTGTTAGATACAAACACAATCTCTCTTTGGCCAACAACCCCCCCCTACTGCCACTCTTACAAGAACTCAATAATCATCGTCATTTAAAATCAACATCTCCAGCATAAATGATAACTTTCACTCAAAATGAAGATAATATTTTCTTTTTTACTATGCCAGCCAAACAATAGACAAACACATAAAATTTCATATTTTATCTAAAATTCATAACTTCATACAATTCAAGTTTTTTTTTTTTTTTTGCTAACCTGCCAATAACCTTTTACCAGATCAAAAGCAAGCAAAATCAAATAAAAACTGTTAATTTAACTCGAATCCGTAACAACATAGTTACACAATTTAGTGTCCTTTTCTTTTTCTTGATAGAACAAGATTCAGTTTCTTTCACTGAAGTTTTCACATCCCTCCATTACTGAATCCTCTGAACATAGAAAAACATTACATAATTCAAAACCCACATGCACAACACTTACCTTACAGAGAAGTGACAAACAGAGAGCTTTGTCAAGCACTTAATCCCAGAAATCTCACTCAAAATCGTCAAAACCGAAGGTCTTGGAGGCACTCTCGAAAGCTCAAGCTCTTTCAAACCTTTCAATTTATTAAAACTCAGCCCATTCAAACCCGGCGACGATACTTTGACTTGCAGGCACTCCAATCCCACCAAGTTCCCAAACTCCGCTGGAAACAAATTCACTTCATTCCCGAAAAACTTGAGCGTCCTCAGTTTCTTTAAACCCCCCACGGACTTGGGCACCAAACTAAACGCATTTTTATACAAATACAAACCCTCCACTGAATCGTCAGCTTTTTCTAATAAATCAAATTCCAGGCTTTTTCCTATAACATCAAGAACTACTTCATCATCCACATTTTCACTGTTTTTTTCAAAACTGCTGTCACTGGTGGCGGTAACGGTCGTGGCGGTAGCATTGAATTCGGTGGAGGGGGATTTTGGGGATTTAGGGTTTTCGGGGTTATCGGTGGACTTAGAATTGGATTCGGTGGAATTGGAAGGCTGCATTGGATGGAATTGAGAGAAAATCAGAGGGGAATTGAATTCTTGGGGGATTAATTTTTGTTAGCAAAAGGGGGGTTTAGAGTAAGTTGTGATTGTGAAAATAAAGAGGAGATCTTTGGGGGATATTTGGGAGTGAGAGAGGGGGGGGTTGGGGGAGAGAGAGTTAGAATAAAAAATCACGAAAAGAGAGTGGAACGTGAGAAATTAGAGGAGCGGGAGAGAGAGAGAGAGATGAGGACCGCTCCCCTTTGCTGTGTATATTTGTTTGAGCAAGAAAAGATTAAGAAACCCTAGAATCTAGAGCAAGGCACCGTGATTTAAACAAGTCACTATTTGAGGAAAGAAGGGTCGGTAGGGGCTTTTCATAATGAAAAAGAAAGGGAAAAAACAAACAATCTGCCCAGTTTGTAATCAGAGTCTCTGTATTTACGCTGTGCCAAACCGAAGGGTGCCCTCTCGCATTGGGAAAAAGTCGACAGGTGATGAACATTATTTTGTTTTTTACCATAATTTTCTCACATAACAATAATTTTCTATTAATAAAAAGTTATCAAAATAATATTGAACCATAAATCATAATTAAAAAAGTCATTAAGGTCGAGGGCTGGAGGAGTAACTCCACAAGAGAGTCAGCATTTATGAGGCACATGCTGGGTGCATGTCTACGAAGAACAAGGTTTCGGTGGTGGTTAGAATTGCCATAGTGAATGATTTTTAAAATATATTAGAATAATATTTTTTATTTATTTTTAAAATTTTATTTTTAACATAATGTATTGATATAAAATTAAAAATAATAATTTAAAGTAAAATAAATTAAAAATATTAAAAAAAAAAAAAAACAAACTCAATCTTCCTCTACTGAAACTTATGATGGTCTGTCTGATTCCGTCATCACTGCATGACTAGCAGGCTTCACAAGCTATTATTGTAAAATTCGCACGTAACAAGACAGCTCTTGTTATCC
>Ga0307517_10008333_pt1 | contig 14880 bp, 5 predicted proteins | sample 23_EM_MG_FD_194515 | JGI IMG/M metagenome (GOLD analysis project Ga0307517, IMG submission 194515) | Populus trichocarpa ectomycorrhiza microbial communities from riparian zone in the Pacific Northwest, United States - 23_EM | ecosystem: Host-associated > Plants > Roots > Unclassified | place... | reverse complement strand
GCTAAGGCCCATTTTGCTTTTTATTTATTTATTTATTTATTTTTCGTTTTAGGCTTTGCGTTTTTATGTTGATTAGCAAGAAGAACTAAAACTTCTACTCTTTCGAGTTGTGTATATGTTATTAAAACTAAAATAATTAATTTATATCGGTCTTCATGAATTGATAAAGTGTTGTAGTTAATATTAGATTATTTACTTGCACTATACTGTGGATCTGATCAAAGTTTTTTTTTAATGTAATAAAAATATATAGAAAAATTTAAACTATGTGAGGGTTGACTCGATGTAACCTAGTTAACTTTACGGGTTCAAAAACAACTCAGAATAATTGTAAAAATATAGTTTGATTAAAAATATATTTCAATATGATATCTTTTTTATGTTAAAATAACAACATATATGGATTGACTTTGGACAATATGTCAAATCCGCTACTCGAGTTATGAGACTATAATAATTCCATATAAAGTCATTCAAAACAAATTATAAAACCTAATTTTCAATCAACTCAATATTGAAAGATGTAATTGAAAAAAAATCAATTAAAAAAAGAACTTAAAAAAGTGACATGAGTTAACATGTCAAACCCACGACCTAGATTATAAGACCAGGATAACCCTTTAAAAAGCAAATCAAAATAAATTATGAAATTCATAATCAGTCCAATGTTGAATGATGATATTAAAAAAAATTAATTAAAAAAGGAACATAAAAAACAATCTAAGTCAATCCGTCAAACTCATGACTCGGGTTATGAGACTAAGATAACCTTACAGAAAAAAATAAAAAAACGACATGATTTAACCCGTGTTAACTTTTCAAATTTACGAGTCTAATCATGAAACTGAAATAATATCATAGAGAGCAAATCAAAATAAATTATAAAGCTCAATTCTGAATCGACCATGTCGAACCCAATGTTAAACGATGAGATTTGTAAAAATTTTCATTAAAAAAATGATAAAAAAAATAATTAGTCGAGTCAACATGGGTTAACTCGTTACAAATTTTTATATGTTGCTTTATTTTTCGAATACTCATCTATTTTTGAATTTTCAATTGCATTCTACCAAACTATATTTTGTTCAGCATGATATACATTGTTTTGATAATTCTGTGAATATCTATTATGCCTTGATATAAACTTGTTAGTAACTATGTGCTAACAAAGAGTAGTTAGTTCATATACACATGATATTTTATGTACCTAGCTGGTGATAAGGGCATTAGCCTGTGACGGTTGATTCTCTCACAGTGATCATTTTTGGGTGTCATCTGATCTCTGACGTGTATTCCACTACTTTATGATAATATGTTTAATATGCATATGTATATCAAGATAATCAACTTGTACTCCAAAATGTTTTTTTTTTATATTCACTTACTCTTCAATTTTAAATGGTTCTTACATACTATGTTAAAATTTTGTTTGAATTTTAATAATATTTTTTCAATTATTATGTATTTGATATAAAAACAATAATATTAATAATAAATTGTTCATAAAAATTCAATTCAAATCTTTTTTGTTATTAATACTTTTAAATATATTTTTAACATGATCTTATCATTTTTATGATGTTTTTAACTTTCAATCACACATAAAATATGAAATTATACTATTTTGATATTGTTTTTAATTTGCTTTAACAATCATAAAATATTTATTTTAACATAAATAATTATTCCAAATAAAAATCATGCATTCATTGAGATAAACAAGATATACATTAATAAAAAAAAAACTTTATCTTGATTGAAAAAAATAATTGTATTTTCAAGTTCAATAACAATACAAAAAAATTTCTTAAAACATGAATATTTTTTTGTGATTAAAAAAATCTTGCCCCAAGCACAGCACAAACATATAAAGTAGTGTACTCTAAGCCTTTAATTATCATTCATAAGCTTTATACAAAAATAAATATATGAAATATATAGTATGTATAACTATGCATAAAGGCACGTATTCTATATTGAAAATTTTAATTCGGAAAATACTTTTGAGTTCTATTAATCATCAAATGTATTGAAATGATTTTTTTGATAATTAATGAAAATATTATCTTGCTCCGAACAAATTCTACGAATCAAAATTAAAAGATTTAACTTCATATAAGAAAAATATTTATTTTTTATATAAAAATATAAAAAATATATGTCGATATTAATCTTTAAATTCAAATCCATTTTCAATTATAAAAGAAATTGAAATATCAATATAGTTTCTACAAAAATAGGTCAACCTTATTTTTCCAACACACAACTATTTAGACATCACAAAAAACTATAAAATAAGTTTTTAAAATCACCCATAACCTATATACTATACAAATATTTAAAAAACTTAAAACAAGTCAACAAAAGCTAACAATTCACATGATAATGCAATGCAGTTACTTGTGCTCATGCTTTGTATCTGGTCTTGTTATATTCCAAGTTAGTGCAGCCGTTGACGCCGATGTTCCCTAGTTCTAGTGGTTTGGTGTTCGACTCTAAACCCTGGCAACCAGCGTTCGATCATCGACATCCATCCACAGAGATTAATGATATGCAGCAATAATAATAATAATAATTCCTCAACAAATAAGGTATTCTAAAATACCTCCTTTCACTCTCAAGTCTCTCAACCGTCTACTCCAGGACAATGATTTTTTGTTTGGTTTTTAATATATTAAATCTAGGTTTTAGTTTGATTATTTTATATTAAAAAAATTATATTATTTTTTAGGGTTTTTTTCAACTTTTCTAATAGGCTTGATTTCAATGTGATTCAGTTTTTTTTAATTTTATTTATTTTTCTGGTTCGGTTTGGTTTTTAGATTTTAAGCTTACAAAACCAAAACTAAATCGAATCAAATATTCTTTTATAATTTTCTAGATTAATTTTTTCGATTGGTTTTTGTTCTCCCCGAACTCTACTTCTCTCTTTTCTCATTTAAACTCCCGTATTGCTGAGTTAAGGTTTAAAATTTAAAGACTATATACTTTCAAGACCAAACGACATCAGCAAGTCGTTGTAGTATAGTGGTGAGTATTCCCGCCTGTCACGCGGGTGACCCGGGTTCGATCCCCGACAACGGCGTAGAGCTTTTTGTTCTTTGTTTTTCACCTCCGACTTTTTGGAGAGAGCCCATTGGTACGTTTTGGCCCTTCTCATTTTGTGTTGATTAGCAAGAAGCCCGCAAGAGAACCTTAGGAAAACAATAACTGTCAGCGGAGAAAAATTATCATATCAGCTCAGAATAAATTGGCTATTATAAGTTGCTTACTGTCCAGCCCTAAGCCGTGTATCATATGAAAATCTTTTTTATGGTTAAAAATTTCAATTCATAAAAAATTAATGATAAAAATATGGTTTGATTTTAAAAAAAAAATTTTAAATATGATATTTTCTTTAAAATATTAAAATTATGACATGTTTCGAGGCTTAACTAACCAAAATCTTGAGATTTTATTGGACTTAATAATTTTTTAGAACTATTATTGAATTATATATATATATATATATATATAAAAGATGCTCGCAAAATCAAACACCAACTCAAAGCCAAAGTATTTGTTTGAGACCGCAATAGTCTAATAAAATGCAAACTGAAAACAAATTATGAAGCTCTATTTTCAATCGATCAAAATTTACCCGTTAAATTTGTGATTTGAATTATGGACTAAACTTAGTTTAATAACTTTATAATTTTTTTTTTATAAAATCACTCTTTATTTAATTAATTTTTTTAATTTTAATTTCGATCTTTAATATTGAATTTTTATTAACTTTATTTTTTAAAATTTGCTAACATGTTGTATGTTTTTTTTTCAAAAACAATATGGTCAAATTTATTACCAAATTATATGGTAACATATATCCCAAACACTCTTCAAAACTGAAACAATAAAAGAAAAAATGTGGGCCATGTGGGAAAGAAAGAAGGGAAGAAGGGAAGAACCTTGAAGACAAAAAAAAAAAAGAACAGATAAAGTTTTCAAAATAAAAGAAAAGAGAAGAAAAGAGAAGAACCTTGAAGAAAGAAAATTGGACAAAATAGATGAGGTTGTCTAAAATTAACAAAATAGATGAGGTTGTCTAATAACTTTAAAGAAAAACCATTTTCTTTTAAAGCTGTTTAAAATTAACAAAATAGATGAAAAGAACGTTGATTTTCATCATTGAATATTGATTAAACTGATGGTTTTTTTTCCATATTGTTTTTAGACAACTTTCTCTTTTCTTTCTTCAACTTAGGGCTAAAATGCAAAGGAAATGAACTTTTGGATCAAAATTGAAATTGTAAAAATTATAAGGATTGTAGAGAGAAAAATAAAAGTATGAGGGTAAAAAGGAACTATTAACCTCAATTTTGAATTAACCATGAGGTTTCTCCATGGTTTATACCGTGGTCATCTTTTTTTGAATTTTTTCCATCATTTGCCAATTTTGATAAATTGCTCATCAAATTAAGCATGGAAGACTGCAATTAAAAAGAAAAGACTAAATTAAAATTTGTTTTTCATGGCACTGCTCACTGTTACAGTGAATTCTCTAGTTATTTTAGTACATTTTTTAATTTATTTATTCATCAATTGAATGATGTAATATAACATATACTTATTCAACTATTTCCCATATCTAAATAATATATTTGTTTTGTCTAAAATAAATAATCACAATCCATTCATATGCTTTCTTCTTCTATTGCTATTTAGAAAGTTTAATATTGATCAATCTTTTAAAGGCAACACCACTTTTCTCCTTTAATTACTTTTCTTTTGGTTTTTATTCTGATTATTTCTTCTTTCATTTAGTTTTAATATTGTTTATTATTTTATTTCTTATTATTTGTTTTTGTTATAATTGTACACGTGTTTTTGCATACTTTTTAAACATATTTATTAACAAAACCTAACAAAAAGGTTGTAAATTCAAATGTGTAATAATTTAACTACTAAAATAAAATAAAATAAAATTCTTCAAGGGGTGTAAATAAAAACAAGTAATAGTTAGGGAGCCTATTCTAATTCTTTCTAAAACAAAAATTATTCGAATAAAAAAAAAATAAACCAAACCCGATCTTCTTTTTCATTGATGTTTAAAGAAAAACACCACCACCATCAAACTTTATTTATTAAATGAAACTATTTTATACAAAAAATAATGATTTTTATCATTAAAAAGTGGTTAAGTCGATGATTTTTTCTTTTCTTATTATTTTTTTTCATTAACGTGTTTTTATACCGCCTTAATAAACCTTGGTTTATATAAAAAAAAAGTCATGGATAACCATAAGCTAGCTAGCCACCCACTTTCTCCATTACTCATCATATGCACAATTAAAATTATCTATCTTCATTATCTCATGTGTTTTAATCAATTTCTTTTACAAATCTAGATCACATCTTTCCTGTAGTTTATCTTTTTTTTTCTTCTACTCCAAACTTCATGACACCCGTATATAATATTCACATGGTTGGGCCCATAAACAAGTTGTCTTCCTTTATTTTGACCCATATTTATTTTAATATGAAATATTTGTCAAGTCTATTCATTATCAAATCTGTCTTTCTTATTATTTGACTCAGGCTACTTTTTTTTTATTATTATTAATTTACTGTGTAACATGTCTATGTCTTCTTAGTGTTTGCTTTAATATATATATATATATATATATATATTAGTAAAAGAACGACCATATAATAGTAAAAGAAAAGACTCAAATATGCAATTATATAGTCTTAGTTATCAACTACATAATATATGTTCAAGAAACTCAATTGTTATTCCTTAATTTTTCAGCACAGAAATCAGTGAACTGTCTCAATAAAATATTCAATTAGCCTGTTAAGTACGTAAATAGAGATGTTGATGGTGGTGTGACAAAGGGGTGGGTGTGATTATTGGCCACTACTTTATATACTCCTACCTGCCAATTCGCCCATCTTAATCTTCACAATTTATACCTAAAATCATGACTGCTTCTTCAATTAAAGGTTCCCATTTTTTATGAATATTGGTGAAATGGGGCTCCAAATTCATAAACATATATTACCTACTTAGGTTGGTGACATATTTTGCGTTGCGAGTCAAACTAAATTTTTTCTATTATAAAAAAGATATTAAAGCTAGCATGTTAATGTTTTTAAAAAGGTTAGAAATTTTTTAGAGTTGAGTAATTGATTTGATTAGATTAATTTAATAAAAAAAGGGGAAAAATTTGAGAGTTGAGTAATTGATTCGATTAAATTTAATAAATTTAGTTAATTTAATAGAAAGATAGGAAAAATTTAAGAGTTGAGTAATTGATTTGAATTGATTCAATAAATTTAGTTAATTTAATAATATGATAAATAAACCAAATAATAAAAATTAACCCAAGTCAACCTGGATTAACTCATTAGAACCATGATCCAAAACATGAGATTGAGATAATTTCATAAAAAGAAAAGAGAAAAAATAACAAAGCCTAATCCAAATATTGAAGGATAAAATTGAAAAAAAAATCAACTGTAAAAAGGACTTAAAAATCTAAATCAACTCAAACTAACCTTTCAAACCCGTGACTCGGGTTGTGAGATCCGGATTATCCCATGGAAGGTAAATGCAAAAATATCATGAAGTCAAATTCCTTATCAACAAAATATTGAGGGATAAAATTGAAAAAGAAAGTTTCAATAAAAATATGCAAAAAAAAAAAAAAAATAACAATAAAAAATAAGGATAAAGTTTGACATAAAAATAAAATTAAATCAAATGTAAATGGATGAAATTGAAAAAAAAATTCAACTAAGAAAAGGATTCAAAACAAAACAAATAGTAATAAAAAAAACATAAACTAAATTTGACAAATTAAAAAATCAAATGAGGATGGGATTGAAAAAAAATTCAATAATATAAATTATTTCAAATAAAATAATTAGTAACAAAAAAAATAAAAACCAAATCTAAAAGAAAAATAAATTAAAGGGATACTTTGAAAATCTGAAGGGTCATGTGCAAAAATCAAGAAGAAAAAAGAGAGGGAGAAGAAGTTGTTGGTGTCAAATTAGAGATCTGTTGGCCATACGTTTCCAAGGGAATGAAAGGTCGCTGTAACTATTAAAACGCCATTGTGGAAGTAGATGTTTGGCCACGAGGCAATGTTGGATGCGTCGTCCTATGAGCGCTTACTAACCTAACACACTTGTACGCATGCGTTAACCAATTTTTTTTTTTAATTAACATTTTATATTTATTAAAATACTAAATTGACTTAAGTCAACTTGATTATAACTAAAAAATCAGGATAAAAATACAAAAGAAGTGCCAGAAATCAAGTTAAAGAAATTTTACTAATAAGAATACTTTAGTTATTTTAATATGTTTTAAAAAATAAAAAGTAAAAAAAGAGACCAGGCTCAAGTTAAATTAATTTTACTTTTAAGGATAAGTTAGTAATATTTTACTGTACTTTTAAAATTTAAAAAGATGGAATTATCCTTTTAATTACTTCATTGTGTTTTAAAAAAGATAAAATAATAATTATATTATTACAATAAAAAGTACTATAGTTCACGAAGAATTCACCTGGCTTTTTTTTTTTTAATTTTATATGATCCGAAATTAGTTGGGGGTAGGAATTTAGGATCATTCTAGTATTCTACCATGTGAAAGGCTGGAACTTCCTTCACCTAAACACAACAAAACATGAGTCATTGGTCTGAAATGTTCAGTACGTCAAAAAGGTAAAGACTTCGAGGCTTGAGAGCGCTATCAAAGTTGGAAAAAAAGGCAAGCCATTCCCCACCATTCACGGAGAGTTCAGCAATCAATTGTTTTTTAAAAAAACTCTAATAAGCTGACCATTTGATCTTTATTCTTATGTTGCTAGCTAGCCCAGTTGTTTACCAGCTACTTAATACCTCTTGCCCATTCGTTTTCGGTGGATCTGTGGTTTTCCAGCTAGTTAACATGACATGTGGTTATCTTAATTAATCTTGTTTGTTTGGTATTGTGTTTTTTTAATGGAGATCAAGCAAAATTTATTTTTTAAATTTTTTTTTTATTTTGATGCTATGATATAAAAATTAATTTTTAAAATAAAAAAATTATTTTAATATATTTTTAAATAAAAAATAATTTAAAAAATAACCATTATCACGTTTCCAAACATCAAAAAAAAATATTTTTTTTGCAGCGCTTCGCCGTTTGTAAGACCGTCGGTGGTTGGTTTTTTTATTTCCGACAGAATCAACGACGGAATGAAGAATTACCGACTCTCAATATTCTGACGGAAGGATTCCATCAAGAAAAATGTTACCAACAGATTCCATGCTTTACACCGACGAAATTAATTTATCGGTAAAACTGTTTAATGGTGTCGTGGACAATCCTTATATGCTATTAGCTGCCTATACTAGATTATACATAAAATAAGAATATGGGTCGTGATGTGAGTACTGTTTCTCTTCCGTTGACTAACTAAAAATTACCGTAATTAACGCAAGTAAGATATAACATCTACTTCAAAATATCATCTAAATAAACACCATTTAATGAAAGAAAGAAATCGTTATTGATGAAAGACAAAAAGAAATGTATGCTATCGTACTAATTAATTTTTTTTTTTTTTTATGGTAATCAAACAATATTCGTTTATAGCATATAAAGAAGAGAAAAACATGATAGAGAAAAAAATAAATAATTTTAGATAGTATGCAATTTCTTTTTTATCATCATCTTCTAATGGATATAAATATTATTTTCTCTCACTTTCTTTTCTTGTGTTATCTCTTTTCTGCGCTATACATGTTTTAAATAGTAGTTATAACCATAGTTTTGAAACCCGGCACGGCCCGGCGGGTCGACATAGGACCCGGCCGACCCGGGGCTGGAACCGGGTCGGATTGAAGAAAAAATAGAGAAAAAAAAACCCGATGTGACCCGGCAAGACCCGGTTAAAAACCAGGTTCCATCAAGAAAAAATTATCGTTTTGATTTTTTTATAAAAAAAAATTGACCCGGGCGACCTGGTAACCAGGTCAAAACCCGGGCCTTGAATCGAGCCGGGTCTAAAAACTAGGGTTATAGCGAACATTATAATCTTTTTTTTTTCAAATAATTAACGTACATTTGTCTTTCTAGGCACAATTAATCGATTAACTCACGTTTACATTCAAGGAAAAGTCCTCAAATATGTATTTTTCGAAAAATATAATTTGTATTCCATCTCGAGTTCGAACTTTGTATGTAGGCAAATTGAGAAAATTAATGCACGGTTTCCCGACCTAGCTAAAGGAAGAGCCTCGGTGAAGAAAGCACGTGTATTGCTCGATACCCTCACGAAACAGCACTAGCTAGTGCCCAACAGAACACAACCCAGAAAGTTCTTAGTATAAATCCTGAAGATTGATAATATAATATAGTACAATATACACTTTATTAGATCGATATTGCTCGTAACAAAAAGTTAACCAAACCATGCTCGCTCTCATACCTTAACTTTTGGAAGGATGAAAGACAATTGATAACAGTAAAACAAGATCACAAGTAATTAAAAACACAAAGAAGACCATAAAATTTATGTAGTTTAATCTTTCCCACTAAACATAATCCAACATTATCTAACACCACCCAATATAATTGAAAAACCCTCACTCTCTTGATCGCTTGACCACAAAGATTACAATCATGGCACATACTGCTCTTCCTTGCTCTCTTCGAAATCATCCTGGTTGTCGTACTTTTGCATGGAGTTATTGTACTCGAACTTGGAGTTCTCGTTGTTGTTGTTGTTGCTGTAATAACCTCTAGTATTGTAGTTGTTTCTTGAGTCCTGCTGGTACTGGTTTGGGTTGTAGTTACTGTTCTCCCCCTTCAGGTCATAGTAGTACTTCCCTTTTTCCAAGTACCTTGTGTCACTCATGCCTTGCTTCTCATCATTGCTGTAGCTATTGGCACCATTGTAGTAGTAGTTGTTGTTCTGGTTCCCCATGTTGGCGTATCCACTTTCTTGAAGGCTTTTTTCACCGAAGTTTTGTTGCTGCTCCTGATCATAAGCATTGTTGCTGTAGTAGTTGGTGTTTGTGTTGGTGGTTGTGTCAGTTGGATAATTGGTGTAGGTTTCTTGGTTTTGGGTTTGGGTCTTGTATGGCTGGGAATTAGTGGTAGTAGTGTAGGGTGCATTAGCTAGTTTAGTGGTGGTGGGGAACTGGGTGGTTTCTTGACCATATAGACCATAACCATTTTGGTTGTCTGGGATGAAGGCTGGATCTTGTTCTTGCTTGCTCAACCCTTCTTCTTCTTCTTTGCCGGGGAGTGTTTTATCTTGAGCGTTATTGTTGCTGATGGTGGTAGTGGAGGGAGTGGTGGTGGCGCCACTGACTTTGCTAAAGAACTGGCTCTCTCTGGCATGAATTTGCACAGATAAAATGGCTAGGAGGAAGAGAAAGGAAATGAGTCTTGGAGAGGGAGCCATGGCTAAAGAAAGGATAGCGTTGCTGTGTATAACTAGTCTATAGCAATGTGTGGAGGTGCACACTTTATATAGAAAGACCTTTCAATCACTCCAGTTTTTTCTACTCTTTTAGGTGGAAATTGGAGGGAATTGGTGATGATGGTGGTCCCTGCTGGAGACCAAACTTTTAACAAAAGAACTCCTTTTTCCTCTTGTTTCTGTGATTTATATCTTGATAATCATACTTATTTTTCTCTCTGTAATTAATTTCGTTAATATTTGAATTTTGTCCCCTCTAAGATCAGCTAGTTCCAGTGACTCTAAATAAATCCCATAATTCAAAGGAAATAATAACCATATTTGTTTATGCGAATTACTCTTTCTTATCTTCTAAGCAAACCAAGCTAGAGTGCGGGATATCATGAAACAAGGTTAAATCCAGGTAATGATAGGCCCTAAGCTATAATTAACAATTAGGGGTCAATCCCATAGAAATTTCTCCGACGAGGAAAGGGAGTTAACTACTAGCTGATTGTCCACGAAGTGAAAAACATGAAATTAATAAAGTGACCTTCTCTATTAACGATCATGTCCTTTCCTGAGGGGGGTGACTGTGGAGGGCAATCTGGCCACTTCAGAGATGAAAGGAAAATGATGATATGCTAGCTGTGGCCGGGTAATTATGCCGTCGATTGAGGTGGGCGGGCAAAGCATATAATGCCATTTAGGGCAGGCAGACAGCATGTGCCCAGCCCCCCTGCCCTCTTCACTTTGTTTAATCTCATGATAGATAGAGCATAGACACATCAAACACTCTTCCTACGCCGATATTTGACACCTCCATTCATGTTTTGCATGCGCAAGAGTCCTCCTTTTTATTATTTTTCTTGTGTCCTGAGACTTGATAATGCATCATTTTATCTTTTGTTGTTTTCAGAATTATTATCTTTAAATTTTATTTTAAAGTTTAAATTTTTGATAAATTGATTTTTTAATATAATATTAGAACTTTGATAACCATACAGCCCTGAGTTCGAATCTTAACATTTTTATTTATTTGATAAAAATAAATATAAAATAGTGTAAGTTTGTGTAGTTTAAAGCCTAAAAATTTTTATTTGAAGAAATATATTAAAAAATAATATAAATTATATCTTAAAAACTTAAATATTTTTATTTTAATAGTTTGATTTACACGGTTCAGCATACACTTCCTATTTCTTTTCCAAAAAACAAGTCATAATGAAATGAATATTTAAAAGGTTTTATAAATGCAACAAATGTGAGTGTAAGATATTCTTTGATCTAACACAAAAGTCTTGAAGGACAGTCAGTTGTTATCCTCTGTTAGGTGGATACTTTTGAAAAACTTATCTGTTGGATCGATGGATTTCATTATCCTAATTAAAATTCACGTTCAAGATAAGGGTTTCATTTATGGCTAAACAACTTCTTTATTTATTCACTTATTTTTACTAAAGATTCAATTTAGAGAGGCCCCGGCCTCTTCTTGGGGTTTGGGGTCGGGATGGAGCATCTTTTTTTTATACATATAATTGTCATTTATACTGTTATTTCATGTCACCGATTCACTGTTTATCAATGAACTCCAGAATTTAGCAGGAAGCATAGCATATGGAAAAGGGAAGATAGAGGACAGCCACCCACCTTGTCCTTTCAAAGCCTGGAATATGATCATATATAGCAACTGTTCAAAGGAACAAAGGTAAAGGTAAAGGTAAAGAAGCTTCCATTGTTCGTGCCTCTGTCAAGTAGCAGTTCAAAAAAGAAAAAAAAGGAAAAGAAAAGAAAAGAAAAGAAAAGGGCCCTTAAATATCAAAATCTTCATTATAATGTGGCCGACGCGATGACTAGTTATAGTCACATAGTTCTATAACATCTACTCCAAATGAGATAAAATGATCAATGGGCCCAGGTTCCACCAAGTCCAAGACGAGGGTGTGCAAGTACAGGGAGTTGCAGGCAAGGGCTCGTAAGTCTCTAGACAAGTGAGGGGGAGGAGGAGGAGCAGAATGCAGAACAGTTGTAAGTTTCATTCGCCACAAGTGGTATCCATGCTCTATGGCCTCCCTTTGGGTTGTCACAACGCTAGCTTCTGGTTTGACCAATCGATTAAAGGCAAAGGGAGTTTTGATTTTACCCTTTTCTTTATTCAAGTGGTTTGTCTTCCTTGATTAGCGGGCGGAGGGAGGGAGGGAGGGAGCTTGTCAAAGTGGGTGGTGGCATTGGCAATTTAGCAGTCAAAGGGGGGAAAAAAGGAAGCAAAACAACAAGAAAAGAAAAGGAACAGAACGCGTTAATTAGAAGGGTAAAAGAGAGGCATCCCAACTTTATTATTTTCCTTTACTACCGCCAATCCATTCCAAATACCAGCCTGAAGCACATTTGGACCTCAATCTGTTTTTTTTTGCTGAAACGAGGAAGCGTTTGATAGCGATTAAAAAACTGAAGAATAATCACAGAAATGAGTAACTAATACAAAAATGATTTTTAAGGGTATATAAATTAATTATTAATGATGTTTCGTGTGTTAATAGATTGATATATCATATGTTGTGGACAGCGAAAAACATAATTAAATTAATTATTAGTGATGATAGATGAAAGTGAAATAAAAAATTATTCAATGTGTTTTTTTAAATAATGATAATAATAATGCTTGCTTAGAGTGTTTTTGTTTTTGTATTTAAAAAGTGTTTTTAAATATTTTAAAATTTATTTTTGTTTCAAATTTATTTTTTTATAATTTCAAATTATTTTAATATATTAATATAAAAAAATTATTTTAATATGAGGTTTGGGGGAAGGGAACTCACTTTGAATTATCTAAGAAAAAGCCTTTTGGAGCTTCTTTGGGTTTTGAAAATGTCTCAGTATTCATTGATTTTTGTGGCTAGATCTCTAGTGGTCTCAGCGTTTCTTGTTCACATTTGATAGCTCCCCAGCATGTTTTAGTGGAATGGAATCAATGGATACTGTTAAATAATATTTATATAATTTTATTTATTAAGGATATAATATTATTTTCAGTTTAATCTATATATATATATATATATTTTATTTTATTTATATTTAGGTTAAAACTAAACACTCACATTAAACAAATTATTAAAAATTCTAATTTTTTTTATGTTTATTTTTAATTATTTTAACACACAACTTCTGACCCTTCCATTTGCCACGGAAATCTATATAATAGATATGTAGGTCAAAATGACACGAGAGGAATAGCAGAAACAATCAGAATTCAAGCACCAAAATTCAAGATGATAACAAATCCAGAATTCCTGTTGAAATTAGTGAAAGATTATCTACCAATGCACGGTTTAAGCCCACGGTACATTATGAGGGTGTATTTCTTTTCGTGGTTTAAAAATATTTTTGAAAATTTTTAATTTTTAATTAATTTTTGTTTTATTTTAAAATATTTTAATATGTTAATATCAAAAATAAATATTTATCTCAAATAATATCTTGGATCAAGATTAGGAAATGTGCCATAGAAGAAGCAAAAACAAGAGAAGATTGGGAACTAAAATTGGAATAAAAAAATTAACATTTCTACTAACAAGTTTTTCTCCTTCGAAGCCTCTTCCCAACGAACTCTCTTCTTTGTTCATCACTTCATTGTGCATCCTCTAATTCGTTTGCAAGAATTAGTGGTGGAGGATGTTGGTACTTGGACCTCCAAGAACTCTCAGAAAGTCCTAATACGGAGGCCCTTTTGAGAAAGAGAGAATTCTCGTAGCTTTTATAATTTCTGAAAAAGAAAGTTAATCTAAACAAACAAAAAAAAAAATTGTTATCGTTCTAGATTAGTGGGTTTTACATGGTTTTCTTGTCTTTATTTGATAGCTTTTGATTTATATTTATAAAGGAGTTCATTATCCTACTATGTAAAATATACGGAGAAATAGGTTATTTTTAATATTAATTAATTCTTCTAAAAATTAGCTATCTTATCTCCTAAAAAATCCCTACTCACTCATAAAATTCCAAGTTAAATGCAATCACTTGACAACTAGTTTGATTACATCAAACTCCAATCAACTTGATTAAGATTAATAACTCCAATCAACTTGATTAAGATTAATTAATAATATAGAGATATTATTGCAAGGTTTTCAAATTAATTTTTTGCATTGTACCTACAGCCTGAACATGTGGTGTATTTAGTATTTTTATCTTTTCATCTTCATCAAGAGAACATATTTTCTTAGATAATTTCATTTGTTTATGAATAAAAGTATCCATTGAATTAGAATTATCAATGTGGAATATTTTTTAAAATTTTATCTAAATATTGCTCTTGAGATAGATAAGAGATCTACATTTTCTATTTCTAATAATTTGAATGCCCAATACATGCTTCATCTAAATCTTTCATCTCAAAATAAAATTTCAAAAAATATTTCAATTTATTCATAGATTC
>Ga0307517_10008332_pt1 | contig 14881 bp, 12 predicted proteins | sample 23_EM_MG_FD_194515 | JGI IMG/M metagenome (GOLD analysis project Ga0307517, IMG submission 194515) | Populus trichocarpa ectomycorrhiza microbial communities from riparian zone in the Pacific Northwest, United States - 23_EM | ecosystem: Host-associated > Plants > Roots > Unclassified | place... | reverse complement strand
GTTCCAAACCTTGTTTAATTTTTCAACTCTTTCTAGGAGGGTGAAAACCATCTTCACGTTTTAAATTATATCCTAGGATGAAAAACAAAAAAGTGAAAAATGATTGAAATCTGTAGACTACATCATGTAATTTCAAAATCTCGTGTGTATGAGGCTTTAAAAGTTTCAGAATGTTGTTGCATGGTGGTTTTCACATTCCAAACCTGGTTCAATTTTTCAACTCTTTCTATGAGGGTGAAAACCATCTTCACCTTTTAAATTATATCCTAGGGTGAAAAACAGAAAAGTGAAAAATGATTGAAATTTATAGACTACATCATGTAATGTCAAAATCTCGTATATGAAGTTTCAGAATGTAGTTGCAGTCTTATACAGGGAAGTCTGCATTTGTGGAGAAACGATATTAAAAGGGAGTAATGAAGATTGGAAAATAGCTGAAGTTCAGTAAAAAGTGTTTGTATTAAAAATGAATTTGGGTTTTCGATTCACTTTATCATTCTAAGAAGGAATCTGGAGGTAGACTGTTGATGGAGTTGCTCCTACAGTGCACATGCAAGACTAGCCGTCAATATCAACCATTAATTTTGTGTTTCATATCCCTTGAAGCAGGATACACACTCTTACTGCAGTCTCTGTTTGTTATTTAATTTACCTTAATCACCTGCTTTCAGTCTTACATTTAAGGATGGAATTACCTCATATTCTTGTTTCATTTTTATTTTCCTTTTAAACTTCTTCCTAGTTTGAAATTTTAATTTTCAAAATGAACTCTAGCATTGTGTTTATGGCTGTGAAATAAACTACGCAGGGACTATCCAACAGGAGGACTGGCGCAACCAGCATAAATGCAGAGAGTTCCCGTTCACATAGTGTTTTCACCTGTGTTGTTGAATCTCGATGCAAGGTAGTACTTTCACTACTCATGTATGCATCTATGCTATTTATTCTTCATCCTATGGAATGAAGTATGTTGTCAGACTTCTATTCTTTTTCTTGGTTTTTTCCTTTCTGGTAGAGGTTCTGATTCTGTTGGTGGGATTCAAACTTTATTTTTCCTCTGAAAAAGATTTGCCAGCTGAGCAAGTTGGGATACTGTGAAGTCTGGTTACAATATTTGCTCATGAATATAGCAATTAGAACAGAAAGTAGCAACATGAACAAAAATTTGTAAATTATTGAACATGTTTCTTCTTTGTTGATTTTGTCTTACATTTTCTGCCAGAGGGATTCTAAAGTAAAATGTTATCTTATAGAGCATGGCAGATGGAATGAGCAGCTTGAAAACAAGCAGAATAAATCTTGTTGATCTAGCTGGATCAGAGAGACAGAAGTTAACTGGCACTGCAGGGGAACGGTTGAAGGAAGCAGGGAATATTAACCGATCTCTGTCACAGCTCGGGTATGGTCATATCTTAGCTATCACTTTCATTCCTTTTTTTTTGCCAAGTTTGAAGTTGTTGTAAAATCAGTGTAGCTCCAGAAAATAACATTGCTGTCAAAAAATAAATCTTGTGATTTTTATTCAGGTCTGATATTACAACATTTATGATATTGAGTTTACCTGAAAAGTAAAACATAAAATAATCTGGCACTTGTCTGAGCTCTTAATATAGTACTGCAACTTTGAATTGTAATGATATATGCATATACTGCCTCTGAACAGTTGTCTGAAGTTAATTTACCTACAAAAAAGGCAAAATCAACTCTCTTCAATTATTTGTTGTTATGCTACCATGTCAAGCATATACATATGATGGGAGAGTTTTTACAGATGGAAAAAGTTTTGGTGCAGATAAAGAATGAGCTCAATAAAAGAAATGAGATCTTATTGGTACATATGAACGTTCAAGAAAAAGCTGAACGTAATGCCAGTGTAGAACTATGGATCATGGATCATCCAAATTAAATTATTGTCCTTTTCTCTTAAGACAAATGAACCAGAGCAAATCAACATGAGGATTTAGTAATGACTATAAGAAAGGAGGTGTCATTTGGTTTGGTTTAAAGTCTATCCTGCTCAGTTCTATGATTTTTAGAAATTCTGAAATTGTGATAGTCTATTTCTAGCAAATTCACAACTAAACTCGCTGGTTTTGAAGCAAATGATTAAATTGACAAAATGCAAAATGTCATTTAAATTGGGATGAAAATAGTTAGCATTAGGAGCCTTTTCTCTCATTGTACACCCTTCATTTTGAGAAATTCATGAAAATGAAGATTTGCTTTGTCAAAACCTCAGCCTGGATTTTTATTTGTTTATAAAACAAAAGGAAGTGCACTGTAAATTAAAGAATAATGTAGGATGGTCTGGAGGTAGAAGTTTTAAGAGCTTCTTCTTCTTCTCTCTCTCCCTCTCTCTCCCTGATAAGCTATTAAAAGTTAAGAGCTAAATGCAGAATACTTAAATATGGGAATCTGTCAGAATACTTGAAGGAAGTTCAGGAATGATAGATGCAGGGAGGAGCCTGTCATAGAGTCAAATTCATGGTAGAATCATCTCATACACATATGAAGTCCAACATAGATGATAAAATTTTTGTTTGCCTTTTGTTCTCACAATCTGTTCCATGATGTATTTCCGAAAACGAGTTTGAGCTGCTTCAAAGATGCAATTTCTAACGAACATGTTCATCTTACCACGCATCAAGAGAGACATTTCCTCCAATTGTGATGAATTATTATATTTGCAGGAACTTGATAAACATTCTTGCTGAGATTTCTCAAACAGGAAAGCAAAGGCATATACCTTACCGAGACTCCAGGTTGACGTTTTTATTACAGGAATCACTTGGTGGCAATGCCAAATTAGCAATGGTGTGTGCTATTTCTCCAGCACAAAGGTAAACAATGCAGACACTGCTGTCTTAAAGCACTCTTTTCTTCTTTGCTCTCATAATGGAAGTTCATGTGAATAAAAAATGCAGTTGTAAGAGTGAAACTTTCAGTACATTGCGATTTGCACAGCGTGCTAAGGCAATCAAGAATAAGGCCATTGTTAATGAAGAGGTGGAGGATGATGTGAATCACTTGCGAGAAGTAATACGGCAGCTAAGGGTAGACTCTTATTTTCAATTATTAATATTCTTGTTTTAATAGCTGAGAAGTTAAGCAAATACATGACTCTGGATAAATGCAACAGGATGAATTGCACCGAGTGAAAGCAAATAGCAACAATCCAACAGGTTGGGATCCCCGTAAAAGTTTGAATATACTGAAAAGCCTTATCCATCCGCGTCCTCTATTACCTCAAGTAGATGAAGATGGTGATGAGATGATGGAAATTGATGAGGAAGCTGTTGAAAGGCTCTGCATTCAAGTAGGCCTGGGACCAGCAGGCTCTGCAGATGAGAATTATGTTGATGAAGGTAGATCTATCATCGAACAAGGGACTGAGGATACAGATGTTGACATGGAAGAAGCAATATCTGAACAAGCTGAGAATCATGAAATTCTGATTTCGAGTTGTGCTAAACCTGCTAGAAACACTTCAGGTTTTTTTAACGTTGATGTTAATATTTGTCATGAATTTACAGATTTAAATGAGAGTTTCACTGTTACAAATACTAGAAAGTCCAGTTGATTTACTTATTGACACAACTGATGCAGAATCCTGTGAGGAGCCAGTTGAGGAGAAAAGGTTTCTTAGTTCCTCTGCCAGTAAATTGATAACAGAAGAATCACCAAACGAAATGGTGGTGTTTGGGTCCTCATGCACTACTTCTGGTTCTGAAAATGGAAATTCCACTGGCATTTCTGCCACAGGTGAACCCAATGGTTCTCAAAATGAGACAGTGAATTGCATGTCTCCTTCTAGCCTCAGTATAGTTCCTTCTGAAGTTTCTCCTGTTCTTAAATCTCCAACTCCAAGTGTTTCGCCTAGAATTAGCAGCAGCAGGAAAAGTTTGCGGACTTCATCAATGTTAACTGCTTCCCAGAAAGATTCCAAAGATGAAAGCAAGCCAGGACCAGAGAACATACGTATTTCTTTCACAAAATCCAACTCTTCTGCTGCTCTAACTGCTCAAACCAGTAAGAGTTGTCTTGCACCAACTGAACATTTAGCGGCGAGCCTTCACCGTGGCTTGGAAATTATTGATAGTCATCGCAAGAGTTCTGTATTTAGGCAATTGTCATTCAGGTTTGCCTGTAAACCTGCAGAATCTAACCCAATTCCGCTTGTTGATGTCGGTGTGCAAACTTTTCCTCAAGATGATGAGATATTAGAAAGAGTATTCTTGTGTGCGAATTGCAAGACCAAAACGCAGCTAGAGGTGAAAGATGTCGATGACAGCTCAAACCTACAGCTAGTACCCTTTGTTGGCTCAGAGTCTATTGACAAACCCAAAACGCAAGTTCCTAAAGTACGTTTGGTGGCTTCATCTTGATGCTTTGGTTTTAATGGTTGTGCTTCCCTATTTATGCGTACCAACTGCATCATGTTTTATTATTTTGTCAACACACAGGCAGTGGAGAAGGTTTTGGCAGGAGCAATCAGGAGAGAAATGGCCCTGGAAGAGTTTTGTGCCAAACAAGCTTATGAGATAACACAGCTCAACCGTCTGGTAGGTTACCACTTTGGACAACAGCAATGTAGTTTGTTATTTTCTTACTGTCGAAATGATTTCTTGGTCATTGTTTACAGGTTCAACAATACAAGCATGAGAGGGAATGCAATTCCATAATAGGGCAGACAAGGGAAGACAAAATTCTTCGGCTTGAGAGCCTCATGGATGGTGTTTTATCTACTAAGGATTTCATGGAGGAAGAGTTAGCAGCACTCATGCACGAGCACAAGGTATGGCTGTTTTACTCAGATTTTCATATGTGCTTATTAGTTTTAATATATATCTAATTTTTTATCTACAGATTTTGAAGGAGAAATATGAGAATCATCCCGAAGTTTCAAAGATAAATATTGAGCTGAAAAGAGTACAGGATGAGCTAGAACATTATCGAAACTTCTGTGATTTGGGTGAAAGGGAAGTCTTGTTGGAAGAGATTCATGATTTAAGAAGCCAGTTACAGTACTATACAGACTCTTCATCCCCATCTGCTCTAAAAAGGAATTCACTGCTGAAATTGACCTACTCGTGTGAGCCCAGTTTGGCTCCCCTTCTTAACACAATCCAGGAATCATCTGAGGAGAGTCCGGAGGAGAAACTTGAAATGGAGAGAACACGCTGGATGGATGCTGAGAGCAAGTGGATTTCTCTTGCTGAAGAATTGAGAGCTGAACTTGATGCTAGCAGGGCGTTAGCTGAAAAATTGAAGCAGGAATTGGGTACAGAGAAGAGATGTGCAGAAGAGCTGAAGGAAGCAATGCAAATGGCCATGGAGGGACATGCACGCATGCTTGAACAGTATGCAGATCTTGAGGAGAAACACATTCAATTACTTGCAAGGCACAGGCGGATACAGGAAGGAATAGATGATGTCAAGAAAGCAGCTTCTAAAGCTGGAGTTAGGGGCGCCGAATCCAAGTTCATAAATGCTCTTGCTGCTGAAATTTCTGCATTGAAAGCTGAAAGAGAAAAGGAGAGGCGATATTTTAGAGATGAAAGCAGGGGACTTCAGGGTCAACTGAGGGACACTGCTGAAGCTGTACAAGCAGCAGGTGAATTGCTTACGAGGTTGAAAGAAGCAGAAGAAGCTGCTGTTGTTGCCGAGGTCAGTGCCAAATCATGATACCCTAGTGTGTTCTTTGTTAAGATCATTTTTCTTATCGTTCCATGATATGCATCTTTTAGTCTGAAAGTTTCATTTCACGTGCTTAGGAAACAAGTAAAGGAAGGCCCTTCAAATAGTCTTATTACCTTTTCTGGGCTTATCACCTCTACATAACGTGTCTTACATAGTCAAGCAATTCCAATTGCTGTTTTGCTAAATGATAAGTCAAACTGTTTTAAGATAAAAGGAAATTTCACATTCAAAATGCCCCAAACACCAGAAATGTTGCATGCAAACCTCTCGAATTAATGATGATCATCAGCTAAATCAGTTCTTCATTTTGCCTACTCAAGTACCTTCTACTCTATTGCATTGTGCAATTACTTTTTCAGTATATTCATTTACTTAATCTTGGTTTTCTTTTGGAGCTCGAATGCAAATCTCATATCATTGTCTCTTCAACATTGTGAATTTATCGCATAATTTTTAACATATGAAATCAGTTTTAGATTAGCTTCCTTTACAATTAACTCATCAATATTGGGTTTGTCAACACCCGTGCATGTCACTCAGCTAGATAGAGAAGAAGCTTCATGAAGCCTATAAGGGAAGCATGGTATATTTTGATTAATGCTGCTCAGTACCGCGAATATTAATGTGCTAGATATGGTCTGTTTCGAATTTGTTGGACAACGCTGAATAATGTGCAAGATAAGATTAGGCTATCCTGTGTTATAGTTTGCATGAACCAATTTAAAACCCTCATTTTGGACAGGATAGAGTTTCTACCTGAAATTATGAACTTCGATTATAGTTCTTAGCAATTATTCAACATCACTCTTTAACTAGAAATTTTCTGGCAGAGGCGAGCTATGGAGGCAGAGCAAGAAGCTGTAAAGGCGAATAAACATATTAATAAGTTGAAGAGAAAACATGAAGACGAGATTAGTTCTCTAAAGGAGCTAGTGGCAGAGTCTCGTTTGCCCAAAGAAGCAAGACGACCTGCTCACAGTGATTGTGATATGCCAAAGTATGATGCAGGCGAGCCTCTTAGCGAAGGTGATGAACGATGGAGAGAGGAGTTCGAGCCGTTTTATAACGTGGAAGATGGTGAAGGTGAATTGTCAAAACTCGCCGAACCCTCAGCATGGTTCTCTGGTTATGATCGATGCAACATATAGAAAGTGGTACGTTTTACTAACTCCCGTGTGATTTATTATATAGCTTGTACCGCTAGTTTTTGCCATTTTATAACGCGCACACACCCCATTTGTTAGGGCCAACCTCTCGGCTCTCTTGTTGGGCCTTGTATTCCATTCAGATTCTTGCAGAGTTCATAACAGTTGAATGAATGAAGAATATATTCTTTTATTCACACCTACTTGCATATTAACATGTACCCACTTTTTTATTCACACGTAGGCACATGTTTATACGTACATGTATAATACGTATGCGCGCGCGCGTATATCCTTGAATTGGTTGTTGCGTATTGAAATTAAATCTTTGCTCCATGTTGTGTCAATATGGTTTACGCGCATAGACGTTTATCCTGCCCTCCTGCATGTAGCGTCAATATAGACCAATGTCGATGCGTGAGACTCGCATGAACACACGCCGTGCTATATGGGAATAACTTGCTTGCCCAAAAACGTGGGGTTGAATTGAAAGAAAGGAAGGAGACTGTTATTTTGTACACAAATGGGACTTTCGGATGTTTTGGTGTAATGGATATGGTGGGCCCCTGTTGCCTGGACACTGGGGCCTGTGCAAAAAAGATCTGTAGGAACTAAAAAGATGTAGTCAAGCTCATAGATCATTTGTTTGTTTGGTTTGGATTATGTCAAGAGGATAGGAGGCAATAATCTTCAAGAGAAGTTGTCGAAAAACAAAAGCAGACGTCCACAAGTACTTTGGCAGCAGCCCCTCCCTCATGGTATTAGAGGGAGGAGGGAGGAGTCTATCATATCATGGAGACCATAAAACAAGAAGCTTGTGGCCTTGTCCTCTGTGACATGAATCTCCCCATGGCTGCATATGAGAAACAAGTAGTGTTCGGATTCATGTTCCATTTAAGAAGATTAGAAACTTGCCTAGCCTAGCCACTCATTACAGCCTGGAGGGGGAGATGGATTTGAAAGTGACAGCTACGTAACAACACTAGCCATTAAAGAAAAAAGAGAAATCTCTCGGAGCTGTTAGGAAATTAAACGAGCTTTTATGGTTATGTTTGGTGAAACGAAATGATACTGCTCGATGGCCTCTGTTGTCCACCTCCCCTCCTCCATCAAAGGTTATGTATACCAACCGAAGTTAAAGTTCGTCATTTTTGTTTTTAGATTATTTTACTTTAAATTAATATTTTTTTAAATAATTTTAGATTATTTTGATTTACTAATTTTAAAAATATAAAATATAAAAAATTAATTTATAATGAAAAAATCCAACCGAAGTTAAAGTTCGTCATTTTTGTTTTTAGATTATTTTACTTTAAATTAATATTTTTTAAAATAATTTTAAATTATTTTGATTTACTGATTTTAAAAATATAAAATATAAAAAATTAATTTATAATGAAAAAAATACAAAAAATAATTAATTTTAAAATACAAAAACAATATGAGTAATAATAAAAACCTATGATTGTAGATTGACAGCCTGGTAAAGGGGGACCCCTTGCAATGATCATCAATAGTAAACCCCACAAAAAGAAACACATTCCATCAATCATACGTCCTAACTAGGGCCCCACTGGCACCAAATTTACTTGTTGGAAGTTTCATCTTGATGTGTCTCTTAGGTGTGCATGCAGTAAAGATTTGACACCTTTTACTGTGTTGTCACCTAGTTGAAAGAAAATATGCAGTGATGTTAACAAGAACCCGACTCCTTTTTTACTAAAAGTTGAGACAATGACGGTAAGATTCACTCCACCTAAGTATTTGGTTTTGCAAGAAGAGGTCTTTCTATGCCTGGTGTGAAGAAGCTTCTTCAGATTTCACTTCTGTAAAGGGGGTTGGTGTCTGAAAATTCTGTTTGAAAATACGGTGTAAATCACGTTACACCGTGTTGTATTAAATTTTAAGCATTTTAGTAAAATTTATTGTTTTTATATGTTTTTAAATTATTTTGATTTGCTGATATAAAAAATATTATTTTGATATATTTCTAAATAAAAAATATTTTGAACTTTAATTATTATTATAATTAAAAAAATATTATAAAGTTTCTACTAAATTTGTCTAAAATATGATTAGTTTTTCTTCTTTTTTTTTTAACCACAGTGGGTGATGTAACTAATGTCTGTAAGTAAATAATAACCTCATTTTTTAATTTGTCTTTTTTTTTTTTTAAGTTGTGGTTCAAAAATACATGAAAAAAATAAAAGATTATAGCAACCAAATAAAAAAAATAAACTCAATTTAACTTGTTAAACACGTAATTTGGATAATATACTCAACCAGGATTAATAATTTTTTTAAATATTTTTTATTTAATTATACAATAACAAAACTAAACCCTTGCAAAGTAAATCACTAATCAATTATCTGGATGATTGTTTGAGACGAAAATCAAAACAAACTATAAAGATTAATTTACAATTTATTAAGTATTAAATGATAAAATTAAAAAAAAATTAAAAAAAAAAAAGGTTTTCCTATGCTCTGTGTGATTGATTTAAAATCATTTGGTAAAAGTCTTTCAATCTCTTCCATTATTTAATTTGAAATTGGAAGACAAATTCAGTTTCCAGTTAGTGAGTTTTTGTCAAAAGGACTCTAACTACATGATTTGATTTGTTTTGACTTGAGATGCACCCAATTACTCCATACTTACCATCAATTATATTACGCCCAATGAGATTTCAACAGATGATTCGCTTGGACATCGCCATCCAAATGATGCCTGAAATCCTGGCTGGTGATATGAACTGCTTTTTCCACAATCTTCCTTGCTGGCTGCGATGGAGAACAAGAAACTGTATAACCCTAGCTAGTCTGTCACCGGCTTGACATGTGGATACGGTACTTCGTTGGTTTAAGGTTTAGACCAATCAAAATCTGGGTTGATTTAAGATTTAGACCTAAGAAACTGCTTCACAATATCAAAATGCATGTCAATGATTTTTTTTATTTTTAAAAATTATTTTTGATATCCGCACATTAAAACGATACAAAACATATTAAATTTTAGTAAAAAAAAAATTGAATTTTTTTGAGAATATCAAAATCTGGGTTGATTTAAGGCACAATTAACATGGGTAAAAACCTGATAAGAAGTTCATTAATTTTTTTTAAAAAAATTAAATTAATTTGAATTAACCCTATTGACCTGTAACATCACCATCCAAATAATACCTAAAATCCTGGCTAATGATATGATCTGCTTTTTCTGGTCCAATTTATTTCCACAATCTTCCTTGATGGTTGCGAAGGAGAACAAGAAACTATAACCCTAGCTAGTCTATCACCGGCTTGACATGTGGATACGGTACATCGTTGATTTAAGTTCTAGACCGATCAAAATCTAGGTTGATTAGTGACATGATCAACATGGATAAAAATACAATAAGAAATTTATTATTTTTTAAAATAATTAAATTAATTTGAATTTACTCTCCCAACCTATAATCTTTACTTTGAGAGTTAAATTTTAAAATTATAAAACTCTTTTTTTAATTTGACTAGCCAACAACAAAATCACAAATTTACTTCTTGTTATTAGGATTTTTCTCTACACAAGTAATTTTAGTCTAATGGTTTCTCTCCATCCATAGTAATTTTCATAGTTTCGAAACTCGGCCCAGCCCGGCAGATCGATCTGGAGCTGGAACTGGGCCGAGTTGAAAAAAATAGGAGAAATAAAAACCCGGTATGACCTGATTGACCTAATTGGTTGATTCAGTGACCCGGCAAGACCAGGTCAAAAACTCGATTGCAACCCGTTAACTTTTGTTTTTTTTATTAAAACGACGTCGTTTTGATTAAAAAAAAAATTGACCCGGGCGACCCGGTCAAAACCCAGAACCCCGACCTTGGACCGGACCGAGTTTGAAAACTATGGTAATTTCAATTCATTTTTTCTTTGGGTTTCCCCGATATGGGTATCTAAATCCTTTTCTTTTGACAATTTAGCCCCTAATATATTATACTTGAAGGGGTGACATTGTCTAATATTGATTATGTTTTGAGGCAAGTTCAATAAAATCGAAAGATTTAGGAGTCAATTGATTATGAGATAATATATTCACATTTAAAAAAGGTATATACTTTTTTCTTATATTCATGCTTAGAACACAAACCCAAATAATAATTTTATAAGAATTATTAGTTCTTAAGACATTGCCTCATCAAAGCACACTCAGCTTTGCATTTAATCTTTCTACTGTGCAAATTAATGCTCAAATCAGCTCAAAGATCATTTTACCAAAAAAGAAAGAAAGATGACAACGCAAACTTCTTTTGCTAAAGTATGGAAATTGGATCTTATTCACAGCCTTGCATGATATGATAGAAGAAGAAGAAGAAGAAGAAGATGATGTCTACATCCTCAATCCACTACTTTACCTCTGTTTTTGATGCTCCTCCAATTTCTCCATATATATAAAAAGTCTGAATTAGTAAAAACTTGTTTAAAAGTGTGGTTGCGGTTATTTTTCAAAGTGTTTTTTACGCCGAAATACATCAAAATAATATTTTTTTATTTTTTTAAAATTATTTTTGAGATCAGCGCATCAAAACGATTCAAAATATACAAAAAATATTAATTTTTAACAAAAAAAATTTAAATTTTTATGGAACTGCATTTCTAAACGGTGCCTAAAACTATCTTTGAAGGATATGAAAGTAATTTTTAATTTGATTATTGGATTGAGATTTTACTAGTATTTGAGGTAGTTTTTTTTTTCTTGTCATTTTTGTATTCAATTTTTAATTTGGTATAAAATATTTATTAAATTTAGATTTTATTAATTTGGTTGGTTTAGCTTATTATTCAAAAACAGTTTTGTAGGTTATCAATATTCAATTATTTGACCTTCACAGTTTATTAAATCTCTATAGTTTAGTACAAGATCTTCTCTATAGTTTAGCTGTAATTTTAAAATTTATAAAACCTCAATTTCCTATGCTTAGCGTCACTAGGGTTTTTTTTTTAATTTTTAAATACATTTAAATAGTTCATAAAATATATTTATACGTACAATATACTAAAAATAACATTGTACACAACACAATCTATTATGTATACATTATTTATTATTACTATAAAGATTTCCATCAATTTGATGCACAGTGAAATCCAAAACGACATTGGATTCTAGCTAAGAAGATTAAAATCAATCTTAATCATCAATTTGGACTTAAGAGGCCATTTGTCCCCACTTAACAGCCACTTAAACAAGTAAGAATCTATTTCCCCTTAAGTTACGCAATTTTGTAATAATAATAATAATAATAATAATTTCATCATCCCATAGCAGGACCAGATCCCACCCCTCAAATATTTTTCCAGCTAAATCTGAAAGCAATGTTATACAAGTTCCTTATCTTTATACTGTTTTAAGCATGCTTATTAAACATAATATCCCGGATTGATCTGGAATAAGGTCTAAGTCATTAATAAGATAGTTTAATCTATTTTTTTAAAAAAATTTAATGAACTTTTAACCGAGTTTAGTCTAAATCAATCCGTCAGGATAATCTAGGTTTAATAACCTAAACTTTTGTTTCGAGGATGAGAAAGTTGAGAAAGAAAGTTATCTAAATTTGGGAGTCCTGCAACTACTTCAAATATGAGATAATTATAAGCACTAATGAGAAAATAATTAGTCCTTATAATATTAAAATATAGGGAATAAATAATAATGTTTTAAAATAAAATGAAATTGACCAAGGGACTGATTTGTTAACAACTCTTAAGATATAAGGATTAAATAATAATAATAATTTTTGAAACTATAGAGAACTAATTGATTAATTTTGTTAAACACTAAGCTATAATTAACCTTTCAAAGATCAAACATGTGAGATATATATTAAAAACATGGTCTTGAAAAAAATAATTTTTTTAAAGAAGTTAAAAGGGTTTTGATTGGGTCAAAAACTCGTTTATATTTTTATCGGATCAAATCAAGTCAACTCCTTTAAAATTTTATAAAACTCATCTCGAACCCGGATTCTAGATCCCACCTACCAAGTGAAGCCAGGCTTGATGGGAGTTTATGTCAACTGAATGAATATTTGATAATATTTCTCAATGGTAAGGTATAATACACAAAGTTGGAGAAAAAAAAAAGCTTACAAAAAACCCCCTCTCAAACCTCCATCACACCTTAATTTGTTACACATTAAATGTAATTATAGGCTATATTGTAGAATAAATAGTTGGATAGCACCAATGACTGCAATTAGTTCTAGATTTTACAATGTAAGGAGCTCTATATAAGAACTCTCCAAAGAATCAGTTGCTTAAATCACTGAAAAAACATAAATATATATAAATATATAGATGATGAGTAAGTTGTCTTTCTCCTTGCTAAAGAGTGATGATGCAAACTGGAACCTGGCTGTACATTCTGAGGCAGGCCTCTCTCTCTGGGGAGGGGGGGGCCTCAGTGGAATCAATGACTGTTTATTGGTTAAATCATAGCTCAATTTTCATCTGAGTTGGTGGCACTGAGCCTGCATCATACAATTTATGGATTTCAGCTTTTTGGACTGTGAAGCTACCAAAACTTGATACTTAACCAGACTTTTCTTGAAATTCTGCTTACCTTGAAAGTCCTGCTGCTGATTCTGACCATATCCCATCTGCACAACACTTTGAAGATCATCTTGCCACATTGCTGAGGCCTGGAGAATAAAATTCTAGCTGTGATGAGAACATGCAGGTGTAGGCCATCCAAAATGGTATGGGGATTATCAGCAATGTTTCCTTATCAATTACCTGATGAGAAGCATCACCAAAGCCATCAAGGGCAGGCAACTGCATACTCGAGCTTCGCCGCAATGCAGCATTTAATGGGTTCATAGAGAACTGGGATTCTGCATTCCTGGACATGCCATCTTGTAGGGCTAACCCTTGCTGGGATTGGTAACCATAAGGGAATGCCGGCGTGGAGGAATCTAATGGATAAAGACCATGTGGCATGGATCCACGGGATTGGAAAATCTGCAACATGAATTGAATGCAGTGATCATTAGACATGAAAGTTCAGACTGGTTGTCACAGACACAGAACAGGTTGAAAGATCAGCTTACATCCTTGGACAAGAAAGTTTCCATGTTAATTTCCATCTTCGGGTTCACAGTTGCCATCTTCATTGACAGAAACTGCAAATGGCATCAGCAAGTGATAAAATCCAATCAGAAATTAACCATGTAAACATTAAATTTAAGGAGGGAACTATGCAGACTTGAATATTACCTCAACCTGGCGCTGTAATGACTGCACATAGTTTATAATCTCATCAAGCATCACTGCTTTCCCAGTAACCTGCAAATCAACAACATTCAAGCCAAAATTTAGAAGATTTTACCCCATCTAATTTCTATAATTTCATTGCAGGAAAAGTGCTTTATAATAAATAAATAAATAAAACCCCACAAATTTAGCATGTTATAAACACCTTATTGCATCCAGGAACAAGATCCTGAAGAAACTTCATTCTTTCGCTGATTTTTTCTCTCCTAACCTGGCCATTCAAGAAGGGCAAAAAATTCAAGGACATGTTAATACAAATCTATCAGTGTCCGAAAAACAGATGACAGAACAAAGTTTAATCAATCCGTACTCTTTCAGCAAGACTGTGGCTATCTGTAGCCTGACCCCTTCTGGCTCTGACATGGATATAGTCCTTTGGTGGCTCTGGCGGGTTTGAATTGTCTTTTTTCTGTTTGTGATTTCCATTTTCTTCTTCCATGGCCTTTGCTGAATCCTTGTCACTCCCATTAGTGTCCTCTGATTTGCTTTTTTTTGCGCTCGATTCATCATTCTCTGCTGCAACCTGAGAAACGAAGCTGAACCATTAGTTTCCCGAAGTAAATCTCAACAGAGGTCTGCACAGAGAAACAGAATTGTGTACATTACCTTGAAATCAGAAGCAGAGGGAGAGGGAGAGGGAGTTTCTTTGGCTTTTCCTCTGGGAATTGATTTTCTTTTCCTGGAATTGGCATCAGTCTGGGATTTCATGCTCAATTCCCCACCCGGGATC
>Ga0307517_10008331_pt1 | contig 14882 bp, 8 predicted proteins | sample 23_EM_MG_FD_194515 | JGI IMG/M metagenome (GOLD analysis project Ga0307517, IMG submission 194515) | Populus trichocarpa ectomycorrhiza microbial communities from riparian zone in the Pacific Northwest, United States - 23_EM | ecosystem: Host-associated > Plants > Roots > Unclassified | place... | reverse complement strand
ACAGTACATCTAAAATACAAAAAAAAAAAGAGCTAGCACTCTAAGATATAACAATCTATTTCTTTAAAAAGTGTTTAGGAGATTTTTTTATTGATAATTCATGTAGAGAGGACAGATAATTGAATGATTTGTGATTTGTAACAACGTAGCTTTGAAGCAAATATTCAAAGTCGAAAAGAAAACCTGGTCTTTGGATAATCTTCACATAAACCTAAACAATTTTAAATTTGTTTAACATAATTCTTGAGACTCCTAAAAAAAAATTTAGTTTATAATTTCCGGTGCTTATATGAATTTCAAGAAAGCTAATAGATATTAATATAAAAAAATTACTAGTAAATTATTTTCAATTTGACTTTAATGTTTGATGGTTAGAATGTATTCTTTAGGCGACTTCGATGCATTGGACTGGATTCTTGTTTGATTTGGACAAACTATTGAAAACTAAATTGATGTATTCATAACAAATAATTTTTATAATTTATAATTTTTTATAATATTTGTTTTGAATTTGAACGTAGCCCAGAAAATGAATTATTTCATTATCTTTGCCGAAACCTCGAACCACCTTCGTCGTCCTTGATAACAATGGCTATATATAATATTTGCTTTGCTTGATTAAAAAACAACATCTGTTTTTTTTTTTTTTAAGTGTTTGATTTTGTGGTTTCATCTGTTTTTTAATCTTAAAAATATTAAATTTTTAATAGTTTTAATGTCCTCATATAAAAAGATTATTTATATATATTTTTTTAATTACAAAACATCTTTAAAAATAAAAAAAATAACATGTACGGCATTACTGAGAATATAATAAGCAATTTTAACGCCATTTGACCAGAATGAACACGGCGAGAAGCATGCAATTAGTGTACGAATGTGTCAGCAATTTTAGACGACCAAATAAAGTAGACATTTAAAATAAAATGTAGGTCCAACGTGAGAAACAAACAGCACAGAAAGGGAAAATAATAAAAAGCAACATGCATATATTTATTTGTTCATGATTAAAAAATAATAATAATTCAAAGCACGACAAGAAAGGACAGACAAGTGTAAGGTTTGTACAATTGTACCTGGCACTTTAAACAAGATTCTCTTGCATCAGAAAACTATCACAGCCAGAAACAGTGGGCATCTCATGACTCACGACCACATTTTCTCATGTTGGGGGCCCACTGTATATTTTTCAGAATTCATAATCTTATTCATTACATTATTATTAAGATTAACCAGTTTAATCAAGTTCCACTGACCATAGTTTTCAAATTTCAATCTAGTTCTAATCAACCCGGTTTCAAATCTGGATCATGGATTCATTAGATCAATCTTAAAACAATATCAGACAATCATTCAAAAAATTTATTAAAATTGATGCGCTCAGGTCTTAGTATAGTTTCATCAAGTTTTACAAGATTAATTTTGAAATTAGTTTAAAAAGTATAGTTTGATCAAGTTTTACAAGATTAATTTTAAAATTAGTTTAAAATAAAACTCAGCTTGAGCAAGCTTTGAGTTAATGAATTACAAGGTTGACTCCCAGAGGCGAGTTTAGAGAGTATTTGAGAGTATGATTGTGTTTACTTTTTAAAGTGTTTTTTATTAAAAAATATATTAAAATAATATTTTTTTTAATTTTAAAAAATTATTTTTAATATCAGAATATTAAAATTAAAATAATTAAAAAACATTAAAAAATATTAATTTTAAATAAAAATAGCTATGGTTTCAACTGGTATGTTCGGGCTGTATTTGAAAGAATTTTTTAAAATAGTTTTCATGACCTTTTATCATGAGCACTGGAAGGGAAAAAACCAGTAAGAAAAGGCAGCTTGGTCTTCTTTAATATATTCATGGAAGAATCAAAGCCCGTGATTGACTAGAGCACGAAACAATTTCCCATTATTTTAAGCTTCGAAAGATTGTTGTTTTCTAATCAATTACTAGTTGATTCTCAAATCTGATTGGAGTCTCCTGAACCTCTGCTACCATGTGACTCTGACTGTTATCTTCATCAGCAATTTTGAGATTCAGCTTTAGAGCCAACAACCAAGGCTAGAGCCAACTTCAGGAATAAGCTAGAAACTGCGCTTGAAATTGCATAAGAAAATTCTCTAAAAATCTTGGCAAATTGGTCTATTTTGGATTGGATTAGTTGTTAAAGACTCACCAAGCTTAGAGCAATCAAGTTTTGAATCTGTAACTTGAAAAATAATAGACATGGAATAAGGTAAAACAACAGCAAATTAAATGGAGAAGGGAAAAAAACAGAACAATAATCACAAGAAAATTTTAGTTTATTAATCTAAAATTTTATCATCATCATCATTAGGAGAACATCACTCTTAACACATTAATGCTCCCAAAATCGTAAGAGATCAGCAGCATTGGCATCATCGAAACAAATTGATGCCTAGCCTAAAAGCCAGAAAAACCCCAAACATTAATGAGGAAGGAAAAAGCTTCAACTACATCTCATTGAAACCCATCAAACTCCATTGAATGATGGGCTCAAGGATGGTTTGAGCCCAAAAAAACTCCCTATTTTAGAAAAAGGAAAAAAATATACAAGTACCCAAAAACTAAAAAAAAAAAAAAAACTCCAAATAGAAAAAAAGAGCACCCACAATGTTGAAGTTAAACCCTAGCCTTCTCCAACAATGGAGTAAAAACATGACTAGTACTTGATGTTGTTTCCTTGCAAGAATCAAAACCCACTTCACAAGAAACAATCTTGAAAAAATCCTCCAAACCAAACTTACCAAATCTGGTCTCATCTTTCTCTAACAACCTTAAAACCTCTTCAAAAAACTCGACTTCACAGATCAAGACAAGTCCTCCGTTACATTGAAACCCAAACTCCTCTTCAGTTTTCTTTAACAACCCAACAAAAACTGGCAGGTTTAGAAACCTTGTAGGTATCAGGAACCTCTTTTCTTGCATCCCGACATAAACTGCAAGATACCCAGCTGGTGGTGTTTTCTTGGTCAATGAGCCTGATTCTTGGTGGCTGCTTTTCTTGTTTCCAAGACTCCTTAGCTTCCAACGGTGCATGAATAACTTGAACCTTACAATCTGACAGATCTTGTTTACCTTCATTGTCGATGAGAGAGGGGGGGAGAGGGTTGGTGTTATGGAGAAGGTGAGAGTGATTAGTGTCAAGTTGGAGAGAGAGAGAGAGTGGGAGAGTTGGAGAGATGCTAATTAGTATAATTTGAAGAGAATTTGGCTTTATTTTGTGGGACTAATTTGCCCTTCTTTTTCTTTCGAAAAAAAGGTTTAATTGTAATTATCAAACTTGATACTTGAAAAAGCGCCCGAGTTGTCAGGTCATCAAGTGATAGTATTTTGTTCCTGGTCGAATTTAAATTGGTAATTGAATCATTAACAATTTAATTGGATTTGAAAAGGTCAATATTTTATCCAATTTAATTAAAACAATCTGATCCAAATCAGGTCATGAATTCCAAGTTTCATAATTTGTACAATTCAACCAAAAATCTAACCCGAAATATACTACCTGCCAAGTTTGCTAGTTCAATCCTCCAAATAGGAGTTTTGAGGTTTAATTCCTTGTATATATATTGGTATTTAGTGGAATACTATAGAGAGGTATGCCATTTGCTTATCAGCGTTATTTTCCTCGTGAAAAAACAATGTTTAAGTTTGGAAAACATATTTTTTTAAAAAAAAAACTAATAACTCGAGTTATAATCTTACCCGTCAAATAAGTATGTTTAATTTATTTTAATAAAATTATAAAGAAATATACAACAATAATAAACATATAAAAAAATTAAAAACAAAAAAGCGACTATGATAACTCGGGAAAAAACCTTTTTCCAAACGTGAAAGAAAATGTTGTTTAATTTTCAACCAATTAACATATGAAAGGATAAAACTAATAAAAAAAATAATAAAAAAAAAGCAGCATGAGTCAATCCAAGCTAATAAGGCAGACATATGACAGATTGAGATTAAAGATAAATTAAAAACAAATAAAATTTTTATAAAAGGTCAAGAACAAAAATAAAAAATAAAAAAAATAAGAATTGAAATTGAAATATTAAAAATAAAGAGGACCAATTTGTGATTTTCAAGAAAGAAGAGAGGGAAAAAAAACCTCATTGGCGACAAACTATCCTACAACCTCTAACACACATCGCACTAACAAAAAAAAAAGACAATACTTTCAATATCACAACAAAAGAGCATTTTTTGTCATTAGGAGGTGTCACAAGCATCGTCCATGTGCTAGCGCACCAGCAAGTTTTTCCATTTAATTAATAATTAATTTGTATAAAAAGATCAAATTGCTCTTTATGAAACAATAATAACAAAAAAAAGAGTGAAAAAGACCAAAGAACCCCTAGACACATGTTTTGATTTTTTTATTATAAGAATAAAAGTGTCATTTTACTGTATTTTTAAAATACAAAGACAAAAATATCCTTCTTAGCTAGTTTTAAAAAAGCTGACTTGTAGGATAATTAGGTCATTTTACTATATAAAAACAAATTGAAAAAATGGTTCTAAGAGAAGAAAAAATGTTATGTTACTGTATTTTTAAAATATAAAGACAAAAGTATCCTTCTTATCTAGTTTTAAAAATTCTAACTTTTAGGGTAAAATATACTTATATCCTGATCAATTTTTTAATGGCTAATAGACTGTTTGAAAAGACTAAAACACCCTAACATTAATGCTATTGAATTTTTTTGGGGAAGGTAAAATTATAATTATATTATTGTAATGAATAATAAATTGTGTATATTCAATAAAAATACCTTCAGTTTTAGCTTTTTTTTTTTTGTTATTTATCTTATTCGGTGGTTTGATATTAAAATAAATTAATCATAAACATAATTATAAAAAGCCCATGGGTCAAGAAAAGGCCCATTGGTGGATGAAGCCCACCCAAGGCTTAAAGAAACCGGTTAAGATTAAATCCAATGGAATTGGAGATTTTGTACACTCTTCAAATAATTAATCTAGTCCTTGTATTCTTGACTTAATTAAGTTCATCCTCGTAGTTGTATACAATCATCCGAAAATGTCTTAAAAATAGAAGTTGAAGAGAGACATCTCACTTTGGATAAATGTGAACTCACTTTTTCTATAATACAAAGTTTGCACATATCTTTTTGCCAAATTAAATATACAAATTAATTTATACATAGATTATCATGTCCAACTTTTCTAGTGTTTGAAGAGTGGATTCTCTGTTTACCAAACATGTAAACATAGATATGTTTCTTTAGTGTCCTTTCAATGATTTCATGTCATGGGCAACAAACTCATAATGCCCTTGTTAGCTTTTATGTAAAGCAAAAAAAAAAAAAAAAAAAAAGAAGACAAAAGATCAAATGTTGTTGTCTATCAATCTTACAAAATGCGATTCTTATAATATACCCCATGATTGTTCTTATAAATTTACTTTATATATTATTATTTTAAATTTGAATATAGAATGATGACAAGTTCATAAATATATTGAATGAGCCTGAGTATTCTATTTAAAAATAATATTAAATTTTGATTAAAAAAAGAATCGTATCAAAATAAAAATAAAAATTTATTTTTTACATGTAAGTATTTGAACTTAGCTATAAATAATTTTGTTCTTAAACAAATGATTAAGATTTAGTCAAATCAAAGCTGTAGCTTAGAAAGTTTTTGTCACGAATTTAAATTCCTTTTCTTCTTATTTATCAATAAAAAAATAATATTCTTTTTCATCCTTAAATTTTACTTCTCTAGTTTTCTTCAAAAAACAGGAAGATAATAACCCATGTACATGATGTGACCACTCAAATAGCAACAATCAGTTACTTTGTCGTTTTGTCCACAAGTGATCAGGCAATCTCTCTCGATCAGACTTTGGTCCAAGAGAAGAAATAATTTCTCCCAGTCAGAGGCCAAGAAGCCAAACCCAGTAACCTCTGATTGGCAATTATCTTAACCAGAAAAAAACTTGAAGACAATGAGTGGTTCTTCTTGGCCTAGTGAGAATGAGGTAAAATTCTCGATTTTTTTGTCACAATGTGTGTTATCTTTTGACGGGTTTGCTTAAATTTGTCCAAAGTTCTGTTTTTTTATTGACAATTCTGCTCGATCCAATAGAAAGTTTTTATGGGATTTACATTTTGTTACTGTGTTCTTGATTTGAGTTTATGGTGGGGCATTTCTTGACTAAAAGATGCTGGCTTTTCTCTCACTGCGATGAGCTTTCATTTGGTTTTTGTTTCTCAGCTTAATGAAATAAAGGATAGTAAGCCTACAATGGCTGGGAGAGGTCCTGAAGAAGAGAGAGTTGTGGTCTCTCCTTGTCGAATTTGTCCACTTGATGCTCGCATTGATCATCAGGTTCTGTTTACTATATTGTTCTTAATCTTTATGTAGCGTTGTGATTGAAAATCAATACCAGTAAGTTTTAAAGAATTAGGTCTCTCTGAATCTTACTATTCTGCACATGCAGGCTGATTGAAAATGAATATTTGGGTCTGAAAAACGGCATATTGGATCAATCAGCAATGTTGCTTTCAAGCCATGCTTGCCTTACGCGCATGAACTGCAAGGTGATGATCGGATCCATGTGCTGTATTCTATATTTTCAAGCAAGACTACCTCTAAACTTTCAGATTGCATAAGGTCATTTTATTTCTGTGATACTGACTGTACGTATTTGTCCTGTTTATCTGATGGGCTTGTTGTAAGTCGAGCATCATTTAATTTCATGGCTTCATTCCACCTTTACAATATCTTAGCAAATAGGAGTTGTAAGTTGAACAAAGTCTTATTTACCTCAGCAAGTGCGTTGTATAAATGCTTATACGTACATGGTGCGTTTGTATGTAGTTAACCTGAATCCTACAGCAGTATTATACATTAAAAATCCGAGCTCATTCCTCCTTAAGATTTCATCAATAGTCGATTCCATATTATTTCCATATTAGATTTTGTGGATTTTTCAATCTGACTAACTAACGTCTTTACTTCAGTAAGCTGAATATGCAGAAGCGTATAGCTAGCTACTTTCCTTGCGAAAAATGTCATTTCGGCCTCTTTCTTTATTTGACACCAACATGGTGAAGCATGTGGTGAACTGCTTCTTCTTCTTCTTCTTCAACGAAAATTCAGACAAAACCGAGCTCGAGTCTTTTTGATTGGTAGATCACTAAAGAACGCGAGCTTATTATTGGCGTTCTGAGGCTCGAAGAATCCCTCGACCAACAGCCCTGGATATAATCTTCGTGTGGCATAGAGTGTTAAGAGGCTGCTAGAGTGCTTCTCATGTATGATTCTTTTCACTACTGAGATTAAGTGGCTCTATTTTAATTTTGTGTCTACATTTTGCTCATGCCTAAGGTGATTTAACAGTTTGTAGATTGATTTATTTCTAAGCTGTGATGCTCTTTATCTGCAGGGCGTGTTAGAACCCAAGCTAGCTAAAAGGGCAGAACATTATTTCTCAGAGAATATGCGAGGCATTACTCTATTAACTTTTGTTCCTTCAATGATTTGTAAAACGGCAGAACATTATGATAGAAGAGAGAAAATATCATAATTTAAATATATCATCTTTTTTAGCAATGAATTATCTTCCCTTATGATAATTACAAATTTTTTTAACTTAATTTTGATGAACGGAAAAATTACTGTTTTAAATTAATTAAAAATAATAATTAATTCTTATTATAAATAAAGCAAAAACAATGATTTGTATATATTATTTTAAGACACTGTAAGTGTGATAATATATATCAAAAGTAAAACAATTTTTTTTTTCATTTTCTTTTGTTTTATCCCTTATTAACTAAACATGATATAGAAATATTCATCGTGTTCTTCTTTGTTATTATCAAATACAATTTCATTTCTATTTTCTGTTTTGTCTCATCCATTTTATTTTAACTACATCATTTTTATTTTATAAAAAACAATAATTAAATGCTAATATACATGTACTCGTTTAGGTCAAACGTTACATAATAAAGCTTGGAATTTAATAAATCACAGTATATGAACGTTATATGTTATGGTTGTTAATTTGCATGTTTGAAAGTTGCTATTTCTAGGAGGCATGCTTAGTGAAATCCCTGGTTATTAAACTTTACATAGCTTTATGGTTTGATTTGGTTAATTTGGGTTTTATAATAAATAAAAAAAATTGATCTATTATGATATGATTCAATTTAAAATTCGGATTCTCTCGTGACTGATCAGTCGAACTTATAAAAAATCTATCAAGTCTTTTTTTTTTTTCCTTAAATCATTTTGACTTTTAAGAAGAAGGACCCAAAGCAGTGAAATTTGCAGTCTGGCTCAGCATGAATCCATATGATTCCACAATCACTTGATAAGCAACCATTTCTGGTAATTAATGCGTGGCGATTCCCCGTCCTAGATTAAAAAAATGCAAAGGTGGAAACTCCACCATTGTGATAGTGTAATGAAGCCCCAGCAGCCAGCACTACCAGTTGCTATGGCGTAGTAGAAAGCAGTATTTATTTACGTCAGGCATGAATACAGAAAGCTTAGAGTTTAAGAATGAAGGCAAGTGGACAATCTATGCTATGGTCGCTTGCATGTTTGAAGGCTGCCATTTCCAGGAGTGAAGCTATTACACATCCGCGTGCGTGCTTCACATGTGAGTCCCAACACACACGTGAAGCATATGGAAGACGTGGTGATTGCACTTAGCAGCATGGCATCACGCACATAATTTGCTGGAATGCACTGAATAATTTGACTAGTTGAAGAAGGAAGAGTCCGGCTCACCATAAATCCATATATATGATTCTACAGTCACTTGATTGTGGATCATACATGAAATGAATCGGCTTCCGGTATGTAAGTGGGGATCACCTAGTATTTTCTCAGAAAAAAACTAAATTTTAAAAAATCATGGAGACTTGATAAGCAACTAGGTAAAGTAGTAGTTAATTTAGAGAATCTATACCTGTGGCAAAACTACAGTAGATATGCCCTTTAGAACTATTTTTTTGCTCTTGGCCGAAAAATCAGATGAGGTTGCCTTGAGGGGTAAAGTGATTTTCGCGATGTTAATTTGCTATTATTTATTTGTTTGGGGATAATAATGTTTTTTCATAACAGTTCAATTACTGTATTGGTATTAAAAGTAAAAAATGAGAATTTTTGGTCCAGAGGTCTTATAATAATTGCATGATTCAAGCGTCTAGGTCTAATAAACACGTCAGATTCATGTGAGTGGGGTTTGACGGTCATGCTCGGGTTTTTAGGTCCGATATTGATTTTATTATTTTTCAATTTCAAAAGCTGTGCGACCTATATTTACTTGAATCTAACAAACAAGTTTTGATTGGGAAACTCAAGACTAAAAAAATATTTATAATGTTGAGACTTATTATTTTTTTTAAAAAAAAATTTAAACTATTTTTAAAGTATTATTTTAAAATATTATTTTAAAACAAAAAAACAAAATTAAAAAAACAAAATTTATCATGTTTACAAACACCCGCATAAGTGGAAACTCCACCATTGTAATGGAACAGCGAAGGCCCACCAGCCACCAGGTGGGTGCGCCGAGTGGGGAAGCCAAAATCTTGTGCCCCAAATTTGAAGTGTCATCTTCATCATTCTTCATTACGGGGTCAGCCAACGCAGAAATGATGATCTTAATTAGTCTTCGATCTACAAACTTTTTCAGTTTTCAATATTTACCTACATGGACACCAGAAAGTGACATGGGTTGTAAAGATGATAGTCCTAGGGAATAGACTAATATAAAGTAATAACAATTAATCATAAAATTATATATAAAAAAAGAGAGAATTAAACATTGCTGGGATCTTGATAAAATTCACCTATGGGCGGCCGGCTAGTAGAAAAATCAACAGGATGATGGATACTTGTGTGATATAATTTTTTCTATAATTGAGATGTTGGCTCTAGTGATGGATGGATGCTGTCTTTTTCTTTCGTTTTTAATCAGTGCTGATGATTTGTTGAACATTTGAAAAGGGATTAATATTAATACATTAAAAAGGTTAAGAATACCTAATCCTTGAAAATAAGAAGATTATATATTAATTCATCTTTTTTTCTTTCTCTGTCAAGAAGTTTTGATTCCAAATCTCATGACAGAGTGAGATGACATTGTAAACTGAGAATTCAGTGAATATATATAGTTTAGTGCTCTTATTTGTTATTGTAAAAGCATCTATGCATACACACTAATATCCGAACTTCCCTGTTACGATAAATAATTTTTCATGTCGCAGTCCTGGGAAAGGACGTATAATTGAAGAATAAAGATAGTGGAAGGTCCTTTAATGGCAACTTAATTGAACGTGTGCTAAGCAAATTACCGAACTATGGAATCATCAAGTGATTATTATTATAATCACTGAGATTAGTGGTTTCTTCCACTCAATTAAGTGAGGTTTAACAATAATAGAGGTGGGGGGATTTAAATCTGGATATTCTAATTCCTTTTTGATATACTTTGATCTGTTCAGAATGCTCGTAATAATAACTTGATTTTTTATGAAAAAAAACATATTAAGATGATTTGTATTATTCCTTTTTTTAGTGATTTGTTAGTTGGGTGAAATGCAATGGTGTAAATTTCTACTATAATGGGTCAAGCTTACTTCATTCTTTAGATGGGCTTATTATGTGGACTAAAAGAACAAATAATAAAAAAAAAGATATGTACACCTTTTAAATTATTCTATGGTTTACATCCTAGAGCACCAACCCATGTTATCCCTTTACCATTACCCTAAAAAGTCAGTGAATTAGGGGTACATTTTGCAACACCCATGACCTCTTTGCATAATAATATAAAGAGTTAACCATCTAGGTGGTGGTTCAGTGGTAAGAGCTTGTGACCAAGAGATTTGCTTTCTCTGTGGTCTCAGGTTCGAGCCATATGGTTGCTCATATGATGGCCACTAGAGGCTTACATGGTCGTTAACTTTAGGACCTGTGGGATTAGTTGAGGTGCGCGCAAGCTGACCCGGACACCCACGTTAAACTAAAAAAAAAAAAATAATAATATAAGGAGTTAAATGACAAAATAAACTACCAAGTATACTGCTCATGTCAATTTGCACCAATGAGATATGCAATTTAAGGAAGGAGATCTTGTATTAATTCGGTTGCATCCAGAAAGGTTTTCCCCTGGCATTTATGGCAAACTTCATGCAAGAAGGGTGGTCTATATATTCAAGGTTCTTAAACAATTCAGTACCAATTTCTATTTAATTGATCTACCATCGGAGTTCCAGTTCAATCTTGTCTTTAATGTAGCTGACCTTACAACATATCATGGTCCTTTACCTTCGGTTAAATCTACTGCCCCAACAAATATCCCTCATGTTCAACCTATTACTGAAGTTGAAGATTTCATATTGACACATCAATTTGTGTTTCTGAAATTGTAATCCTTTTTTGGTGTGATGCTAATATGGGAGTGATTATTTTGAGTGATGTGAGGCTATTTGTTTCCTATTTCTTGTAATTGTTGTTTTATGCAATAAATTTATCAAAATTCTTTCTCCCTGTCAATACTTTTCTGTTGTCTTTTATACCGTGTTCCTTGGTTTATAAAACTTGTTTCCTTACTTGATATCGTTTGGCATTATATACATTATCTTTTCTCTTATATTCACTAACTTAAACATCGTATGATCTTCTATTTTGATAAAAAAAACTTGTTATTTTAGGTGAGCGTGGATGTTACCCCGTCAACTCACTCCAGGTAGTGACTTATTCAATTATCCCATTAGCTCATCAACTAAGCCAAGCCTAATATTTACTCCACCAACACAAGAACACGGTCGTAAAAAAACTCAATACAGTCTAAAATCTCCAAGATTTCATCAAAATCCAACATCAAGTTTTCAAGCAACCCAAATGCTCAATGCTAAACAATAAACACATGGACATGGTAAAAAATGTTTGTTGATATTATTTTATATAATAATTTTGGGATTAGGTTAAGCCCATCATGACTGAAGTTGCTGATCAGCTTGACTCTGTCTAATAACAAACAAACTACATATCTAATCGAATCAGCGCATTAGAGTCACGTCGAAGTGTCCAACACAACGCATGCATTATTTGATGTGTAACCTTATCCTGGACTCCCAACTCTTTTTTACAAGCTGAACTATGTCTGTTTTCTTTCGAAAAATAAAATAAAATAAAACAAGACAAAGGCACAATATTATTCTAGATCAAATTAAATTATTGTTGTTACAGGGCATAAAAAATTCCGTCTGAAATCTGAACAGTACTCCTACACTTGTATTCCTTTGTTGTATATACGTGTGGTATGCATACCTGTGCACAATTAATCAAGAAATTGTTTCACAGGGCATAAAGATTAGAAGTTAAATAATTTTCATATATGTAATTTCATTACAATATCAATAATGTCATCTCATAATTAAAGCATCACTTACTTAATTCAAACCTTATAATTCAAGCTAAACCAAAAGTTTTTGTTTAGACTCACTTTTCTATTCTGATACTTTCATGAATATCTTTAAAATGTTAAATTATATATATATAAAGATTAAAAGCTAAATAATTTTCATATGTCACCTCATTAAAGTATCACTAACGTGATTCAAACCTTGTAATTGAAGCTAAAAGAAATTTTTTGTTTAGAATCACCTTTCTATTCCCATACTGCATATATTCTGGTTTTGCCAGATCGTTCTCTACACATACCTAACCTACGCTAAACAGTTGCCAAATACTATAAACTAGCATTCCTACCCCTTTGATTTCTTTTTCTATTATTCCACTAAGCTTGCATGATTAGCAGCCACATTCACAGTGAATTCCAACTAAAGTTGGTGTTCTATCGACTAGCAAGCTAGCTCGCTCAGTAGGGTCCGTATTGCTCTTTTATAAACACCATATCCCATTGAGGTGCAAATTAATTTCTTGTTAGTAAAGATGAAGAGCTTTGCTTGTTTTGGTAAGAAATTAGAGCACCCTCGTAATTTCTTTTGCAACAAAGTAAGTTGCTTCCATAAATCTTCCATGTGTTCAATCCGGTCCTTCCTTCGTGTATTAGTCTTTCAAATACACCCTTTTTGGGTTCAACTTGCTTATTTTGTAATCCTTTCCTTGGTTGGACATATGGCTTTGAAGGTTTCAAAGCCAAGACCTGGCTCATTAAGGCCTGCAAGCCTTGACATCTTCTTTACTTCTGTTTCTTCGGCAACAGTTTCAAGCATGTCAACGGTGGAAATGGAGGTCTTCTCTAACACCCAACTTATCATCATGACCATTTTGATGTTATTGGGTGGAGAGGTCTTCACTTCCATCCTTGGACTTTATCTGTCAAGGTTCAAATTCTCTAAACATGAAACCAAGGAAAGTAGAGTCTCTTCTGTTTACCACAATCCTCCAAAACGTACCAACTTTCCAGGGCTAGAGATTGAGAAACCAACCAATGTAGACCTAGAATGTAATCTCAACTCTTTAGACAATGATCATAGTCTCAAGTTGAACTCACTTAAGAGCCTTGCTTGTGTGGCTTTGGGCTATTTTTCAGTTGTTCACATAACTGGTTCTAGTTTAGTTGCTATGTATACAAGCCTTGTTCCTAGTGCAAGACAAGTCCTGGGCAGTAAAGGAATTAAGATTCAGACATTTTCTGTGTTCACCACAGTCTCTACCTTTTCCAACTGTGGTTTTGTGCCTACAAATGAGAACATGGTAGCTTTCAAGAAGAATTCAGGTCTCCTACTCATTCTCATCCCTCAAATTCTTCTCGGAAACACATTATACCCATCATGCCTGCGATTTCTGATCTGGATTTTGGAGAAAATCACTAGGAAAGTGGAGTTCAGATACATTCTGATGAATACTAGAGAGATGGGCTATGGCCATTTGCTATCCTTTTCTCATTCGTGCCTTCTCGCTATCACAGTCTCGGGGTTTATACTGGTGCAGTTCATACTCTTTTGCTCCATGGAGTGGAATTCAGGAGCTATGGATGGTCTGAATCCCTATCAGAAGTTGATGGGTGCATTGTTTCAGGTTGTAAATTCAAGGCATACCGGTGAATCTATTGTCGATCTCTCCATCATCTCTCCAGCAATCTTGGTGCTCTTCGTGGTTATGATGTAAGTCTTTCTTTCTTATTGTACATGTATCTATCTATGCATGATATATTTATTTAATTATGGAAAGTCCATGCATTAAATCTTATGAATGGATTTTTGTTTTTGGTACAAATTTTGTATTTGTTCAGAATGTCACTCTGATTATTTTTCTTTATAGCTTTAAAATTAAATATTTCAAACTTACTATGATCAGCTTGATATATTTAAATTCACTTTTTGAACGTTCAAGATCACAAGCCATATATCCTTAATTAAATTCTTATTCAATAGAAAAACTAAAGGAGAAACGAAAATTGCAATTCTCAAGTACCAAACTTTTAAGCTTACTAAGAAAATCAAGATTTTTTTCCAGGTTGCATGATAACTAATTTGAGCTAAAAAAAAATTAGGAATGAAGTACATGCATTAAAGCTCATATATATATATATATATTGAGACTAAAAAAAACAACTTATCTCATACTTTTCTTTTTGAAATACTGGGAATCATAATACTGGCCACAAAAAGTATGAGCTACGCATTACACTGTTATGTGGCCTGCAATTCCCAAACGAATAGTATTGTTTCGATCTCAAAAGAAAATTCCTGTCAAATCCAACCACAACAACGATGGTGGGGGGATCTCATACCCTGTCCATTAACTCCTTTCTCTGCGCCAAATGGATATCATGTATGCATGGAGAATTAGATCGTGACCATATATAATTATGACTTTTCTAGTTGAGCCTCCCATTTTGCCTGGTCATT
>Ga0307517_10008330_pt1 | contig 14883 bp, 9 predicted proteins | sample 23_EM_MG_FD_194515 | JGI IMG/M metagenome (GOLD analysis project Ga0307517, IMG submission 194515) | Populus trichocarpa ectomycorrhiza microbial communities from riparian zone in the Pacific Northwest, United States - 23_EM | ecosystem: Host-associated > Plants > Roots > Unclassified | place... | reverse complement strand
TCCGTACACATTTCTTTTCTTATTTCGAAGATTGAATCAAGTTTCACTAATAAAAGCTAGAATCCGCACATAATTGTACATCATTAATTTGATTAGGAGACCCTGAATGCTCTTTTTGGCTACTTAAAACTTTCAAGTATTACAGCAACAAGAAAAATGACATTATTTAAGTATTTATTTCAATAAAAATCAACAAACTTGAGCTAATTTTTTCACTGGATAATCGGCAAGACACTAACAAAAAAATAATTAAAAGAAAATTCTTAGGAACCAAACAGCGAGTGGCAAGGAAAGGAAAAAAAAAAGACTTACGCGGAGAGGAAATCGGCATGAGAAACAAGGGAATTCCAACCAAGAGAGGAATACAAATCCAAGTGACTGTTCAAATGTTTCTCATGAATCAAAATCCATGCAAATATAACCACAATTCCTTTCGATTCACTTTAGATGTCAGTGTAGAAAAGAAAAATTAAAATAGAGAGATGGGATGTGAATATGTTAAATTAACTCAATTTAGCCGCTGTAATATTGCAAAAAAATCAAGTCGGTAATAAAATTATAAAACAAGAGAAATTGCAGTAGCAGAAATGATGGATTATTGCCAGCACAATTAAACCCAAAATTAAACACTGTGAAGCAGAAAGAGGAAGCACCTGGCTTATAGTAGTGGAATCGAGCTTCTCTTCACTGGTGCAGGTTGCAAAGTTTGACAAGATCCAGTAAGGGGCTAGAAAGAGATTAGCAGAAGAATAAAATTTGATTGTTCGAACTGCAAAGAAAGAAATTAGGGTAAAAATTTAGCTTTCCTTTCGCTTTCCCAAATTTCTCGACAGGTGAGTTAGTATATATATTCCGGGTCTCACCCGGGTTAGGCCGGGTCACCCGGGTCGGCCGGGTCACCGGGTCAGGCCGGGTCTGGCCGGTTTTTTCCTTGCACCGGTCTTTTGTGTTGCCCGGACCGGTCCAGGCCCCTGGTCGACCCGCCGGGCCGGTCCAGGTTTAATAACACTGCTAGACACTGCTCGATCTCTTAGCTCCCAGAATCCATCCTGATCATTAACAAAATACTAAAATGTATAACTAAGTAGCTGTATTTATTTTTATAAAGGATTATTTATTGGAATATTATTTTTTTTGTTTTTTTAATTTAAACATTCAACAACTCAATTTTTTTATTTTTTTTTTAATTTCATCTTTCAATATTAGATTCCTTTGAGAATTATGTTTGATAACGTTTGTAATTTTCTTTGTGTTGGGATATACCGATTTTATAGATTTAATTTTTGTTCCTTAATTTCAACATTTTTAACATTATATTTGTTGGAAGTAAGATTTTATAATTTTTTTATTTTTTTTTCTATGTATTTATCTTCATCCATGACTTGTCAGTTTAATAAATTAATTCAGGTTGATTCAATTTTTTTTTATTTTTCTAAATAATATTTTTTTTATTTCATCCTTCAACATTGAGTTAATTAGAAATTGATCTTCATATTTTTTTTATTTGTTTTTTATATGATTATTTCGATCTCATGACCCAGATCACAAGTTTGGCAGGTTGACTCGGGTTGACTTAGTTTATTTTTTGAGTCTTTTGTTTTAACTTGAATGTTTTTTTAATTAAGCATTGCAATTGTTTTCAATTTGATTTTCACAGGGTTATCCCGATCTCATGACCTATGTCACGAGTTTAATAGGTTGACTCAGGTTAATTCGATTCATTTTTTTAGTCATTTTTTAATTGAATATATATTTTTTCAATTTCACCCCCCAATAACTCAATCTTATTTTTTAGTATTTTTTTATTTCATATTTTTTTATTAGGTTATTTAATAATTGAGTTTCATAATTTATTTTATTTGCTTTCTATGGAGTTATTCTGGTCTCATTGAATCTTTTTCTCAATTGTAACCTTTAATATTAGATCTATTAGAAATGAAGTTTCATGATTTTTTTTATTTTCTTTTCATGAAATTATCATGGTTTCATGACTCAGATCGCGTGTTTAGCAACTCAGCCTGGTTGACTTGAATTGTTTTTTTTATTTTTTTTATAATTGAATTTTTATTCAATTTCATCTTTCATTGGTTAGAAATTGGATTTCATAATTTTTTTCGATTTGCTTTTAATGGGGTTATCCTAATCTCATGATCCGGGTTAAAAGTTTGACAAGTTAACTTAGGTAGTTTTTTTATTCTTTTTTTAATTTAACATTATTTTTTTCGATTTTATCTTTCAACATTGGGTTAATTAGGAATTGGTCTTCATAATTTATTTTTATCACGGTCTCTTGAACCGAGTCATAGACTTAACAGATTAACCTTTGTCGATCCAATATATCACTGTATCAATATTTTAAAAATATATCATTCAAGATACATTATATTTTGAATTTATAATTATTTAAAAAAAACATATTAACAATGCTTGGATATTTTTGCGTGCTAAAAAAATTTAATATGACTCGCAACGCTGTGCACGCCAATATTCTAGTTAGTATCTGTACCCGATCTTGACTTTTAGGGCCTTTGGATTTTAGGAGTATTTAAGAGTGTAGTTGCGGTTGCTTTTTAAAGTGTTTTTCACTCGGAAATGCATTACAATAATTTTTTTTTTTAAAAAAATTATTTTTGAAATCAGCATATTAAAATGATCTAAAAACACCAAAAAAAATATTAATTTGAAGTAAAGAAAAAAATAATAAAAATTTAATTTAAAAAAAAACGCTTTTGAAACTAAAAAACAAACAGGCTAACTTGACATCTGATGTCAAGGACCTAACTTACCTGGCTCTAATCTTGGCGCATTGTTTTTAACCCATTCTGACCCTAATGAACTAGACCAAACCAATCCCTAAACTTGGCATCCTAGACTGGACCAATGGTGCTCTAAACTCTAACACGACCAGATATTCAATATGTATTGCGTCGTCATTCTAGCTCGAAGATGTATTGGATCCACTCTTGATGTTTTATATGAAACTTATACTCTGTTTTTTAACTAAATTTAAATTATTGAATAATTTTAAAAACAATTATTGACTACTTGGGGTTATCCTAATCTCATGATCCGGGTTACAGGTTTGACAGGTTCACTCAGGTAGTTTTTTTATTCTTTTTTTAATTTAACATTATTATTTTTTATTTTGTCTTTAAACATTGGGTTGATTAGAAATTGGTTTTCATAATTTATTTTGATTTACTTTCTATAGGGTTATCACGGTTTCATGAACCGAGTCGTAAACTTGATAGATTAATCCATGTCGATCTAATATGTCGCTGTATCACTATTTTAAAAAGATTTCGTTCAATATATATTATATTTTGAGTTTATGATTATTTAAAAAATATATATTAACAATACTTGAATATTTTTATATGCTAAAAAAAATTAATATGACTTGCGCCAATAATCTAGTTATTATCTGTACTCAATCTTGACTCATCTTGATTCTTGAGGCCTTTGGATTTCAACTTGACATATAATGTCAAGGACCTCACTTACCTGACTTTAACATTGGCGCATCCATTTTAACCCATTCTGACCCTAATGAATTAGACCAGACCAGACCAGACCAAACCCTAAACTTGGCATCCTAGACTGGATCAGCTCTAAACTCTAACTCGATCAGATATTTAATATGTATTGCGTTGTTATTCTAGCTCGAAGATATATTGAATTTATTCTGGATTATTTATATGAAACGAACTAAATTTAAATTATTAAATAATTTTAAAAACAATTATTGACTACTATTTTTTTTATCAAATTCTTGACGACATAGTGATTCATTATGCAATGCTTTTGCTTGAGATGATTTGTGACGTGATTAGTCTTCATAATTTGTAATTATCAATTCATGGTTAGAAAAATTACAGTGGAATGCACAAACCCGTTATCTCTATCAACATAACAGTCGACCAAACTATCTATTTTGTAGAAGTATTTTTAACCAAGTGTGATTGGCAAGGTAGTGTTTTTGTTTTTATAAAAAAAATTATTCTTAATCAAAAGTATATTAAAATAATATTTAAAATAATATCTAACATATCAAAACTATTAAAAAATATTAAAAAAAAATATTAATTTAATATTTTAAAAAATAAAACAGTTCAAAAAAAATAGATTAAAAAAAAATGCTGACTCCCACCTCACATCATAGTTATTAGAACTGACCCGACAGATCAACCCAAGACCCAGGATCTTAACCGGATATGTTTCATTCAAAATCAGGATAGCAATTGGCTCGGAGAAAACCATTAGACCTATCAGGTCAACCTGGAATCCGGATGACCCGGCAAAACCAAGTAGAGATTTTTTTAAAAAAATAATATGTTTTTTTTCTCCTAGTTAAAGACTTTTTTTTCATATTTTTTAGTTGATTATTAATCCATTTTAAAGTTTACTATATAAATACTAGAAGAATGTTTTATTTTTTCAATTTAGGATTTGAAACCCTTTAGTATATATTCTCTATATTCACAATAAAAAAAATTATGTTTTTTCAATATGAAATAATTTTTTTTTAATTTAAATACTTCAACTTAAAAAATAAAATAGTATGTTTTTAATATTAAATATATATATATATATATATATATATATATATAAATTATATTAATATGGATTGTTTTATAATTGTTTTTGATTGATCCAAATTGACTGGAATTAACCCATATAACCCAGGATTTATCCCTTACCCGGTCAACTCCGGACGGTTTGGATAACTATGCCTCACAATTCATACCCCTTTCTACAACTTTTCTGTGTCTTTTCCGTGTGGGTCACAAAAACCAACCCCCAACAATCCCAAATCAACTTAAACACCCTCTCCTCTACTCGTACACCAATCCGAGAAGTCTAGATTCTCACGCTTATAAAATTAACAAATAAATAAACCCCACTTTCCTAGCTCCCATTGTAGAATTTTCCTTCTACTAGGACTACCTACTCTGTTCATATTCTGAAACTCCAATTCTAGTGAGGTTTCTTCTCCTTACAAGTTTCCTTTGCTTCTTGCAGTCTTTGTTTTCCAAAACATGTCATCTAAACTAACCTCACAAGGTGTGGTATTAGCCACAGTCATGGCAGTTTCAAGTACGGTGGTCTTTCTTGCCTTTTCCAAGCAAAAAACGTTGCCCCATCAAGTACTCTCTGAGAGTCGAGATTCCGAATCTCCGACTCCAAGTCAAGACTTACGTTCTTGCTTAAGTACAGGTACATGCATGGGTTTCCTTCTTTCCCCTCACTCTATTTTTTCTTGATAATTGATACTTTCTTGGAAAATTGATACTTTTATGATATTAATCAATCTTCTGGGTGGTATTTGAGTGGCTCGTTTTCTGTTTTGGTGTGTAGAGGGAAAGAGAAAGAAGAAGAGAGTGCAATTTGCAGAGAATGTGAAGAATACAAAAGGGAATGGTGATGAGTACAGAAGGGAGAGGCAGAATCCCTGGATTACTAGGCGAGAGAGAGAGGTTTCGAATACAAGAATGAGCAGAGTTTGCAGAAACGAAATCCAGGGAAATCATGGAATGCCAGAAAATAGGGTTGCTTTGTACAGTGGAATTCTCGTGGACCGTGTACACAAAATGGAATGTTCATATTTATTTCAGTAAATTCTTAATAATTCTTACCTCAACTTGTCCTCTAGAAAATGTGTATATATGAAGGGAGGCTCTGTTATTTTAATGCATCAGAGCCTTTTCCATATTATGGATTTTTTAAGTCGAATTATTGTACAGAAGTTTATGGAGTTCCTGGATTTTTCAATTTTATTAATTTTCTTTTTTAAATATATTGGACCGCTGATACTTTTTTTTGAACGGCTAAAAAAATGACTATTAATTTTTAAAACATTTTATTATTGATGAATATATATTATAGAATAAAGAAAAAGTCAAACTTCAACCTATGTTTAAAGGGTTTTTTTTTTTTTTTGTTTCATCCATAGATTAACAGGTCTTGAGCAACATAGATAGGTCATCTTCTTGCATTATTAATCTAACTGGAAGAAAAAATTTACTTGGAGCCTTCAAGCCTTCACCGAGAAGGAAGGGCTTATTCTATTCAGAACGGTATCTATCTAAAGGTCAATATCTGTGAGAAGCTTCATCTACGAGAAGGTGAGGTCGTCTTTCGCCGCCATACGGTTCCTTTTCAAGCTAGGTTAAAGAGCAATCCAGCAACTATCAGTGCCGGAATTTCTGAGCTGCTACTTAGGCTTTGTCACATGTCTTTAATAATAATAATAATAATAATAGGTTAGAGTGACGTTTATTGTTTTGACTTGAATCAAGGGAGGGAAATTATAAAATTGAAAGATTGATTATAGGGTCAGTTGTCGTTGATTATAGGGAATTAGGAAAAAGAAAAAAACCCTTGGAAGCCTCAGCAATGACCCCACCGGAGCTGCTTTCTTTGTTGTTGAGGATGATGGTGGTGGAGCTGCCAAATTTACTGCCGTGATTGTGTCAATCACTCAAATGAACATGGATTTTATCTGTGTTTTTAAAAAAATTAATTTTTTTATTAAAATTTAATATGGTTTATATGTTTTGAATTATGTGTTGCTGTTAAAAATAATTTTTAAAAAATAAAAAAATATTATTAATATATATTTTGTAAAATAACTTTTACTACATTACCAATAAATTAAAAAAAGCTAATTATGAGGTGACTGGTAGAAAACAGTGCTAAAAGCATAAATGTGCCAATCTTATTTCGGCTGCTGCCTGGCTTGACAGTGTCTCCACCAGACGTGCTCTTTCCATCAAACACGAGGATTTAAGTTGTAAAACTACTCCTCCCTCCTTGTTGTCAATTATTCAAGTGTAAATGCATAATTATTTAAGATTAAATCCACATCCTTCGTCTAACTACGAACATATCATTTAACCTTGAGAATTCTGTTCTCACAATTTAAGTTGAGATTTGACTCCGAGGACAAGAATGCTGACAAGAGAACCTTTGGCATGATATGATACAAGTCAAAGCAAAATAAATATGTGGGGTGTATACGTGGGAATAATAGAGATTATCAGTTCGAGTCTTATAAATTTTAAGGCAACTGGAGACTTTTATAATTGTTAATTTCAAAACTCGTTAGATTAATTAAGGTATACACAAATTGATTCGGACCCTAATATTAATAATAATAATAATAAAAACCACAGTACGCGTATTTCATGCCAGAACTAGAAGAGAACCTTTGGGAGAACCAAGACCGCCGGCTAATTTGACCACCCCTACTAGACAATTCACATTTCCATGTCTTTCAATTTCATTTTTTATATATTTTTTGTCATTTTCGAAAAATACTTTGAAACGTGTGGATCTACGTTTCCCTCACTCAAAATAGATTAAGTGGCTTGACACGTGTCGTCTAGAAGAACTTTTTTTAATCATGAAGCAATGTATCTACACTAAAAGTTAAATGGTGTTGAGTTATAGCTATCTTTTTATTGCTCACTAAAATATACGTTACTATGGATTGAAATGGCATAATAATGTGGTTATTTTGACTAAAAAAACTTACTATAAATGGGTGAGGTTGTTTTTTCCATAAAATCTATTTAGTATTAAAAAAATTATTGAGGACAGAATGGTTTGTTCAGGTTTTTTGAGGTCTGATGCTAGGGTATGGCATGGTTGCCAGATACCTGGCACAGGGGTCAGGCATGCCTGCAGACCCTATGCGCTCAGGTCTGACATTACACATGGTTGTTGTTATTAAATTTAGAAAAAAAATATTCTTACTATTGAAGAAAAACTATAGATTTGATTTGAAGTATAAAATTAAAAACCTATAAGAACTTGAGTCAATAATGTTTAATATTATTATTAATATTATAAATATTATTATTAATATAATTATTAATAATTTGAAAAATAAATATTATTACTATTAAAGAAAAATTATAGATTTGATTTTAAGGATAAAATTAAAAACCTATAAGAACTCAGATCAAATATGTTTAATATTATTATTAATATTATAAATACTATTATAAATATAATTATTAATAAATTTGAAAAACAAATATTATTTCTATCGAATAAAAACCATAAATTTGTTTTGAAAGAATTAAAAACTATAATAACTTAAGTTAGACAAGTTTAATATTATTATTATTATTAGGGGAGCCAGACTCTAGAAACTTGGGTCTAACAGATTCAATTTGAAGGGTAAAATTAAAAATTATTATTGTTGTTGTTGTTGTTAGAATTATTTTTATTGTTAATATTATTATTACTATTACTATTACTATTATTGTTATTATTATTATTATTATTAGGGGAGCCAAACCCAATGGAGCCAGACCCAAGTCCCTAAAATAATAAAAATAATAATATTTATAATAAAAATAATAATATTAAAGTTATCCGACCCAAGTTCTTATAGTTTTTAATCTCTTCAAATTAAATTTATGGTTTTTTTTCAATAGTAATAATTTGTTTTTTAAATTTATTAATAGTAGCAACAACAACAATAAGAATAATCATAATAATATCAATAATAATAATAATAATAATTTTTTATTTTTTATTTTACCCTTGAAATCAAATCTATGGTTTTTGTTCAATAGTAAAAATATTTTTAAAACAATTATTAATAATTATATTAATAATATTAATAATAATGAAAATTATAATATTTATAATATTATTAAACATGCTTAACCCAAGTTCTTATAATTTTTAATTTCATCATTCAAATCAAATCTATGGTTTCTCTTCAATAGTAATAATATACAAATTTAACAACAACAACAACCACCATGTGTGATGGTAGACCCAAGTGCGGGTCTAGCAGTCCCAGTCGAGTGGGTAGCAGACCCAAGCACACGAGTATGTAGACCCAGGCGCGTAGATCTAGCCCTAGCGCCTACGGTCTTGGAGTCATGTCTAACCCCAATGCTAGGTGTCTGGCAGTCATGTCATTCCCCAGCGCCAGCCAAAGTTACTTGGGCCTGGAAGGTGATGTCATACCTAAGAAACTTGAGTCTCACTCACTAGACCCCAGGAACTTGGGTGTGACATGACTGAACCCTATGAGTTAGGGTCTGACAAAGGTGCTAGATCCAGGTTACTTGAGTCTGGAAGAGGATGTCATACCCAATGAACATGAGTCTTATTGTTGTTGTTGTTGTTGTTAAAATGCATGAGGGCATTAATCCATACCTGATGTACCTATGTATGAATAATAAGTAAAAATGCATGCTAAGCATGCTAAAATTAAACGGACTGAAACAAACAATCAAATAAACAAAGTTTAGTCCAACTAGACTAGGCGAACCTTAATGGAGTCGCCATCCTATCGCGAGGTGTCGAGCGATGACAACGTCTGCCTCCTGAGAGTGTGTGGAAAGGAAAAGGGTTTTGAGTTTAATAATAAAATTATGATTATAAAGTTCAGGAGTTGCCACTTGGTATTATGGTTTCTAGGAAACATATAGTCCGCGAGAGCCCGGATAAGGGACTACTTGTGCAAAGGAAAAACATATCACTCCTAGTGCACCCTACCTAAGGTAAGCTGCATTGTTGTTTGATTGTTATTCTAAGTCATGTTCATGTTTGTTGGTTTTATCTAAGGTTCAAGGCAAATCTCTCTTCGTGAAGAAGTCTCTACCTTATAAGGTTAAATCCTAATTATTCTAAAGGCTAAATTTTAGCATCGCATTTATTTTTTGTATCTTCAATGTCAATTTGGCTGAATGACCTTCCTTCATGAGAGTCTCTTTCATTAAATAGGATGAATTCTAATTTACATTCCATAAAATCTTCTACTATTAACTATAATCTCGACCTAATTATAGAAAGCTAATTACATTATGATTACACAAATATTTACAGCTGTTTTCTTAATATAAATAACAAATATGTATATGGAAACTAATGATTCTACTGAAAAGGACCATGCTAACATCCCCCCTCAAATTGATGCTGGGTGATCAAGAAGCATCAATTTGCCAACTAGAAACTAATGGCGTTGACGAGGCATTGATTTGGTAAACACATCAGCGATTTGAAGGTCGGTGAAGATATGTGGAAGAGAAATAACGTGAGTATCCACGACTTTTCGAATAGAATGACAATCCACTTCGATATGCTTGGTACGCTTATGGAAAATAGGATTGGTAGCAATCTGAATAGCACTCGTGTTGTCGGCATGAAGAAGAGTAGGAGTAGTCTGGGGAAATCCAATTTCTGCAAGCAGTCCACGAAGCCAAACAACCTCAGAGCAAGCAGCTGACATGGCTCTATATTCAAACTCAGTCGAAGATTTGGAAACACGATCTTGTTTATTACTCTTCTAAGATATCAAGGAATCACCAAGAAACATACACCAACCTGTGATAGAGCGACGTGTATCAAGACAACCTGCCCAATCGGCATCACTAAAGGCAACAAGGCGGATAAAAGAACCAGCAGGGTAGAATAGGCCACGGCTAGAAGAGCCAAGTAGATATCGAATGATGCGACGAACAGCTACCAAATGTAAATGACGAGGAGATTGCATAAATTGACTGACTTGCTGAACTGCAAAAGAGATATAAGGCCGAGTAATAGTAAGATAATTCAAGCTGTCAACTAATTGCTGATATAGAGTTGGATTAGGCAGAAGATCCTCGTCATCACGTCGAAACTTAACATTCACCTCTAAAGGAGTATCCACCGAAGAAGAATCTTGAAGACCAGCCAAAGCAATCAAGTCCTGAGCATATTTATGTTGATGCACAAATACTCCCGAAGAAGAAGAATGAACTTCCAATCCCAAGAAGTAAGTAAGAGAACCAAGGTCCTTCATGTGAAAGCAATCCTGAAGATGGTGCTGAAGGTTGCTAATCAATAAAGAATCAGTGCCTGTAATGACAATGTCATCGACATAAACAAGGAGGAAAACAAAACCAGTATATGTTGTGCAAAGAAATAAAGAGGAATCATATTTGCTTTGCACAAAAGAGAAGCGAAGCAGGTAGTGAGAAACTTGTCAAACCATGCTCGGGGAGCTTGTTTCAAACCATACAAGGACCACTTCAACTTACACACAACTGATGTAGATGATGAGAACAAACTAGGTGGAGGTGCCATATAAATATCCTCTTTAAGATCACCATGGAGAAAAGCATTTTTTATGTCCATTTGATGAAGTGGCCAACCCAAGGAAGCAGCAATGGCAATAATAGTGTGCACTGTAGTCATTTTGGCTACAAGAGCAAAAGTCTCCTCATAGTCCACACCATACTCTTGTCTATTTCCAAGAGCAACCAACCGTGCTTTATATCGATCTAGAATTCCATCAGAGCGAAGCTTAATCGAGTACACCCATTTACACCCAATAGGCTTAACAACTAGAGGACAAGAAACAAGATCCCATGTATGATTATCCTGAAGAGCTTGAAGTTCCTCCTGCATGGCTTTCTGCCAACACTTATGCTGGACAGCTTGTGAGTAACATGATGGAACAATAATAGTGGATAGAGTAACAGAAAAACCATACCGATCAAGAGCATGAGATACTCTCATAGAGCGGCGAAGAGCAGGCTGATGAGTAGAAGGCTCAGAAGCAATCTTATGAGCAGTATTAGGTGGCAGGTTAGTCTCAAGAAATGGCAAAGTTGGTCGATGTCTTTCATACATAATTCCAGGCATGAACCGCTCAAAAGATGACACATCCTCAAAATGAGGAAGAATAGGAGCAACAGAGAAAGATGCAACATGAGTAGGGAAGAAATATTGATTTTCAAAGAAGACAACATTTCTAGAAATACGAAATTTACCACAGCTTAGATCATAACAAACAAAACCTTTGTGAGAAATACTCTAACCTAAAAAGACACATTTAGCAGACTAAGCAGAAAGTTTGTGTTGTTTATGAGAAGGCAAATGAACAAAGCAAACACAACTAAAAATATGCAAGTCATGATAGCTAGGAGACTTATGATGTAGACGATAGTATAGGGAATCAAAATTTAACACATGTGATGGCAATCAATTGATTAAATATACTGTAATAGACAAGGCTTCAATCCAGAATTTAGATGATATAGAAGACTCAATCAATAAGGTTATAATGATATCCAAAAGATGATGGTTCTTACACTCAGCAACCCCATTTTATTGTGGTGTATATGGACAGGAACGATGCGAGACAATACCTTTCTGCTGTAAAAAATCATGAAATTCATGTGACATATATTCCCTACCCGAATCAGATCTTAATACCTTAATACCAGTAGAAAATTAAGTCTCAATATAGGCAAAAAATGACTTGAAAACATAAAAGACCTCAGATTTGGAACGAAGGAAATACACCCAAGTAAACCGACTGTAATCATCAATAAATGTCACAAAGTACTTGTAATGAGCATGAGAAATAATTGGTGTAGGACCCCAAACATCACTATGAATAATATCAAAGTATTTTGTAGCACGACTGCCATGGGAAGGAAAAGGAAGAGTTTTACTCTTGCCTAATTTACAGGTAGAACAATAAAAAAAAAACATCATGAGAAGAAAATTGAGTTTTATTTCCTAACAAACCAGAATTCAACAATCGAGACAAAACAACAGAATTTGGATGGCCTAAACGTTTGTGCCATACTTCACTCTTATTTTGAACAGTTGTACAAGCAAAAGATAGACAACGAGGAATGGAAAAATGTAACGGAAATAATCTTCCAACTTTAGGCCCCTTCGCGATTACCTTCCCCGACACTTGATCCTGCACAAGACAGCCATTATAAGAAAAATACACATCACAGTTAACATCCACCAATTGACCAACCGAAATAAGACTAGTAGACAACTTTGGTGATACAAAAATATTCTTGAAAGTTGGAGTGATATCTCCAACCTTAGTAATGGGTATATGACCACCATTAGCAACCTGAATTTGTGATGAACCATGATACTCACGCACATTTTTAAGCACACTAGATGAGTTGGTCATATGATTTGAGGCAGCGGAATCAGCAAGCCAAAATTGAGAATTGGATTTGTGATGAACCATGATACTCATTTAACAAGTATTCTTAAACCTTCATTTTCACACACACAATTTAACATGTGATTGTGGGTTGCACATTGGATTATTACATTATTTATGTTCTTTTATTAAAGGTAACAACTAAGGGAAAGGGATAGTATATAATTTGTAAAAAAAAAACAAATTGATAATATTGATGATAATAAAAACGTAGATACGTTTGGTTTCGTAGCCTCCCAAACCTAAGCAATTAAGCCCGAAGGGGTGTTTTAACACCTAATACCCTAAAGTCAACTGACTTGGGAGCTATTGGCCCAACGCTTGTTACATGGGTTAAGGAGAAAAGCTTAAGGGAATCAAACATTGCACTATCTACGTATCAGTATCTGCAACCCGAGTTACTAAGCTCGTAGGGGTGTCTCAACACCTAATGCCCTAAGATCAACTGGTCTGAGAGTCATAAGCCGAAAGCTCGTAAAATGGGTTAAAGATGCATTGTGTTTTAAGTTATATGTATATATATTCAAAGAAAAAAAAAAGAAAGAAAAAGAAGAAAAAAATAATAATCCCAACCCAAGGAAGTTAACCTTAAACTTTTGAACAAAAATTTTGTTTTCTTCCAAGTAAAGCCCCATAACTATGTGTTGATATATTGAGCACAAAAGGAAAGTTTATTAATATCTTGTTTAAGAGGCATTGAGCAGATATATAAATTTAATAAGAGTTTGTTTATATGGATAGATTAATGGAAGTTGAATGATGAATGCCTTACTTTGTGGAATTTGCAAATTGTTTTTCTATTTTAATGCTTTGATTACTAGGGACTAGTAATAAGCTGGTTGGGGGGTGTGATTAGTATTTAAAAGTGTATTTTTATCAAGGTTTTATATCATCATTTTACACTTGAAGTATCAGTAACTCCTTAAATAAAACATGTTTTATAATAACAAGTCTGATACTATAAGATACCTTTAATTTATGGTAAATGTTCATCTTAAATACAGGCCTATCATATAAATGAAAGGATTGATTGATGAGTTTAAGTACTGAAATTTAAAGGACAAAGAGAGGGTGAAGCTTAGAAAAGAGATGCTGGTTCAGTCCAAACTGGAACACTGTTCAGTCATTAGGTCATATCTGGAGCTGTAGCTCTTGGATTTCAATTTGGTGTATATGGCTAGAAAGCTAAAACATAGGTTTAAAACATTCATGCGGAGTGAAAGACTCAATTATGTTGTTTTCAAGTCCAAATCTTAGCAACAACGGAGAAGTCTGAATCTGTCCTGCAGCTCAAACACTGTTCAGTGTTCAGCCCATATCTCAAGTTCTAGAAGTCCAAATGCATCGATTCTTTTTATGTTGGAAAGCTGAGACAATTTCCTAGAACTTTTATGAGTTAAGTCTGTTCAAATTTTGACGTTATCAATGATGTTTTGTTCAGACAAGAAGATAAGGATTGTCACCAAGTCAAGATGTGGCCACCCACTCAACAATTAGTCATCAAATCAATAGTTTTGAATTTTGGACTATAAAAGGAGGCATTTACCATGCATTTAGGCATCTTGGATTTCATATCAAGATCATGTTCTTGCTCTCTCTTTATATTTTTGTAATGTTTAAGTTTTGTTTATATTAATCTTTTGTTATGCTTTTCATTTCCTTTCCTTTACTTAGTTAACTTATATCTTATTTATGTTCTTATCTTGTTTATTTATGTTTCTCTTCTTCATTATGTTTTCGCTAAGTGATGCAACCATATTATTCAATAGTTTCACCCACATTTAACTAGTGTTTTGCCTATGTTTTATATATAAAATGCCTTGATATTCTTTGTTTTATGTTTTGAAGGCACTTTTGGATGAAAGATGCAAAAATGAGTAAATTGGAGATAA
>Ga0307517_10008329_pt1 | contig 14883 bp, 12 predicted proteins | sample 23_EM_MG_FD_194515 | JGI IMG/M metagenome (GOLD analysis project Ga0307517, IMG submission 194515) | Populus trichocarpa ectomycorrhiza microbial communities from riparian zone in the Pacific Northwest, United States - 23_EM | ecosystem: Host-associated > Plants > Roots > Unclassified | place... | reverse complement strand
CCAATCGTCAAATCCGACAACTTCTAAGAGAACATTAGAGAAATATCGAAGCAAATAACGATTTGGAATTGGGATTATAGCATGATGAGAATGAAAAATAAAGTAGAAAATAAAAAAAATAAAAAATAGAATGATTGCGAACTTAACCACCGAAGCATAATTTTGGCTCTTTAGAAAGGATTAATTCAAAAAGAAAAAATGTTTGATTACAAAAATGAAAAATAAAAGAAGTTCAAATTGTAAGAGGGAGTATAGTGAAATTGGCCACAGTCACATCTTAATTTATTTTAACGTAATTGTAATTGTAATTGTAACGGTAATTGTAATATCGGAAAAGAAAACAAAGAGGGGAAATAAATGGAACTGAATTGCAGCATAAAGCCCGGCCCAAACGTAGTGGTCCACCGCCAAATCCAGTCCAAGTTCAGCTAAGTGAGTGAGTGAGTGACTAATCTCCAACCATTATCCCTGACAATCTCACGCTCAGAGTCAGAGGAAGAAGAAGTTAAAACATTCAATGGATAGAGAATGGGGTTCTAAGCCAGGCAGCGGAGGCGCCGCCTCCGCCCAGAACGAGGCAATCGACCGCCGTGAGCGTCTCAGACGTCTCGCCCTGGAGACAATCGATCTAGCAAAAGATCCCTATTTCATGCGCAACCACCTCGGCAGGTACAGTAGAGTTGTATTTTGTATTAGGTTTAGGTTTAGTTTTTTTTTTTTTTGAAAAAATAATTAAGTTGATTGATTAATTGTTTGTTTGAGGTATTTGTAGTTATGAGTGTAAGCTGTGTCTGACTTTGCACAACAATGAAGGAAACTACTTGGCTCACACACAAGGGAAGCGCCATCAGACCAATTTGGCTAAGAGAGCTGCTCGTGAGGCTAAAGATGCGCCTGCCCTTCCTCAGCCTAACAAGCGCAAAGTTAACATTCGCAAGACAGGCAAGTCTCCAGTCTCCTTCCCTCCCGTTTTATTTGTTATTTTTTTGTTTAATTTAGTATGTAGTGGATAGAAACTATGTTGATTGGTTTGGTGTTGAAGGTAGATTAACACGCATACAAAACACTAACCTTGTTTTCATTAGATCAATGAGTGGCTTTGAGAAGTATGAAAGATCATGTTGCTTAATAAAAGAAAAATGGAGTACTTGTTTGGGTGTTAGTTATTGAAAAAGCCACTACTAATGGCATGGTGAATTCATATCTGATTGGAGTTTATTTGCCTAAGAATCTCCTTAATCTGATATTTTGGCTTCAAAGTAAAATGTACCGCATGGACTATTTTGATTCTTATAAGATTAAGATCCAGGTAGTGCCGTTGCTCATATATTTAGTAATGTCCCTTGAAAAAGCTTTGGAAAATAAACAGTGGTAGCTTATTGAGGTCAAGAGCAACAAAAGGTCTTGAATGAAAAAAACAGAAAAAAAAAGGGAGGAAAAATAAAGGAAATGGGTCAGGTTCTTGAGATTGGTTGTTTGTAGTTTCTGGTGACAAGTTAAACTTAAAGGCCTCAACTTAGAACCAAACTGGCTTTCTTAGGATTTCATGCTGCTGCACATATTGCATGGCTTGGCCAGAAATATTGAATTTGGAGCTTGGGTTTAGTGTTATCAGACCTATGCAAACAATAACGCTGTTTGGTGGAAAGCAAAACATTCTGTGGTGCTTTGTGTTTTTGTTCTAGCTTAATTATGTCAAGGGTATTGTGGTAACTGTTGTTTATGAGTAGTCTGGAGTATGATGATTCCGTCCAACTTGGAAATATGTTCTTATAAAAGTTCCAATTTGGAAACAAAAGGATAGTCTTTCTTTAGACAAATTCTGTGGATATGAACTTTACAGTAAGAATTTGGTTCAGTGTAGTGATCTCTACTGTTGAGCACTAATCACAGTGTTTCCTTAGAGATTTGTCTGAATCTTTATCTGAGAATTACTTATTTATGTGCACCCTTCATATCTTAACTTAATCATAAAAATCAATACTATATTGAGACCTCAGATTGGTTCTTAACTTACTAACTGATAACTGTGTAGATGTGACTTGGTTTAGAATGCAAGCTAGGAAATTCCTACTGTCCTGCCAAGACATGGTGGAGGTGAGCTTGTCTGTATGTTGCTTCACAAAGACATTGTACTTCTAGGTGTTGACTACATCTAATTGTATTTCACTTCATATTTTGTTGTAATATTTCAAATTTTGTAAGATGGCAGTGTGGGTACTTGATCATAAACTTAAGAGTTAATGTTTTTGTCTGTCTTTGTCTTTGTGCAGTCAAAATTGGCAGGCCTGGTTACCGGGTGACAAAGCAATTTGATCCAGAGACAAAGCAGAGGTCTCTTCTCTTCCAGATTGAATATCCTGAGATAGAGGACAATACAAAGCCTAGGCATCGATTTATGTCATCTTATGAACAGGTAATCTCCATTTTGTTTTTTCTTAACTCTCTCTTTTCCATTGATCTCTTACCTTCTGCACATGTTAAGTGACAAAAAAATTTATTTGGTTAGCATTACTTATGAATTACAACTCAGCCTTTGCTTAAAAACTTAACTTTATCATTGATTTTGTCTGTAACTGCAATAATCAAATGGAGAAACCAAAAGTGTTATCTGTAACAATCAAAGAAAAACAAAGTGATAGAAACTGTTATTTATAAAATTGTTTGCAAACATATTGGTCAACTCAAGCAGCTTGTTGAAATCTAATGATGTAAAAAACTAAGCCATTCATAACTTTTACAAGCACTCTCTAAAATTCATCCCATGTCTGCACTGTTTATGGTAAACATCTCTGCATAAATTATTTTCTTTAATCTTGCATTGCACTCGAGAAGAATCATGTTTTATCCTTTGATTAATATCGACCCCCCGGCTTATGTTTTTCCTGGTAGATGAAAACTATGATCGGATCCTTCTAACTTAATTTATGTTGTCATGGATACAGAGAATTGAGGCCAATGATAAGAGGTTTCAATATCTTTTATTTGCAGCGGAACCTTATGAGATCATTTCTTTCAAGGCAAGTTGAAAGATGTTCATTGCATGTTTCTTTCTTTTAAGTTGATGGTTAATTCTGGAAACATTTATCATTTGTGCTTGTTTATTTAATAATCCCAGGTTCCTAGCACAGAAATTGACAAGTCTACTCCTAAATTCTTCTCACATTGGGATCCGGACTCCAAGATGTTCACAGTTAGTATTTTAATTCTTGCTCAACTACTTCATGTGTTTTGATTGTCATGCCTTGGGACCCTGTATATTCATGTTATATTGAAATGTTGAATTAGTCTTTTGCGAATTCTCACTGTGTCTTATTTAACTTGGCCTGTACCGAGAACATTAAGAGACCTGGATCAATTCTAGATTTCACTCCTCTGGGTGCGATGCCCATGTTCAAGATTTCATTAGTTATTCATAAAATGAGTGGACAAAAGGGTTATCCACAAGTGGAATCTATTTGGATTTTAGTACAAACTTTGCTGTCTCTTTGGATTAGTTTGTAATCTGGTTTTACAAATAAATAATCTGTTAATTGTGAATACATGTTGACTCAAATGTCTAATTTACAGTTGCAGTTATATTTTAAATTGAAGCCACCAGAGGCGAACAAACCTCAATCTGTTGCTGCAGCCAATGGCACACTGCCTTCTCAACCACCACCACCCCCGCCACTGCAAGGACTAGCTGCAGGATCAAGACCCCCGCCACCACCACTGCCTGCATCATTACCCCCTCCTCCTCCCATGGGTAATGGCCCTAGGCCTATGCCTCCAGGTGGAGCTCCACCTGCCCCGCCTCCACCTCCTGGTGGCAGTGGTGCAATGGCGAATTTCACACCTGGCAATCAGGTGGGTAGACCTCCAATGCTGCCTCCCCAAGGTTTTCCAGGGCAACAGATGCAGGGCCAGGTTATGCGTCCACCCCCACCACCTCCCAACATGGGACAGTAGGTGCCCTAGCTTAATGTTTTTGTGCACATTTACGTAGTTAAAACAATACTTGGATTGAATTGATGGATGATTGTTTGAAGATCTGAATGCATTATGTAACTCATGCCGCTTAGCTTAGCAAGAAGGCGTTGATTCATTTCTTTGTTTCACTTAGCCTTCACGATAAGCCTAGTTACATGGGATTTGACTCCCCTCGATGATATGTTCTAATGCTTAAACCTGGCTCTCTCATGTAACTTGTTATTTGGTTTGGTTGATTTCCTTGTTCATTATATATATATATAAAGGTATTAGCCTTTCACTGTACGAATCCACATGATTTTATCTTTTGTGGGATAGCATGGGTTTAGGGGTTGGTAATTTCATATGTTTTAGCTACAATATAATTACTAAACGGTCCTTGAAGAAAAAAAAAACAATTCTTTTTAGGTTCAAGGGTTTTCTGGTTTTACATATGTTTTTTGTATTGGTCAATTACTTAAATGCATGTCAAAGATCATTAGGTTTTACTTAAAAGTACTGGTCAGTTCTTAGGTTAAGGGGTTTTTCGGGTTTTACATATTATTTTTTTCGTGCTTTCCACGCGCCAGCAAGTGGACATTGTCTGTGCCCTTCGGGTTAGATGCGTTGTGCCACCCCATGATTGTGGTTCGGCTCATCTACGGCGAAGAGGAGTGGTGGAGTTCTAGCAACGAGTTTTTTCCTTTCCTCTCTTTCCTCTTAAAAGACCTTGCAAGTCATTGCAAAAATACAAGAAAGTATGTCTATTTGTTTGTTAAGTTAAATTAGGTTCTCATTCATTTGATTGCAATGTATTTGGCATTGAATCATTTATTGAGTTGATTTGTTTTTTCAATTTCATCCCTTGATATTTTATTTTTATATCAAATTTGGTTTTTATTTTTTTAATTGCAATGTGTTTGGTCTTGAATCATTTATTAGGTTAATTTATTTTTCAATTTCATCCCTTTACACTTGATTTTTATATTGGATTTAGTCCTTATTCTTTTAATTGTGATGTATGTGGTCTTGAATTAATTTGTTTTTGAATTTCATCTCGTTACATTTTATTTTTATATTAAATATACTCCTCATTCTTTTGATTGTTATTTTTAGTTGTTCTTATCTTTTTTTTTAATTGAAATTACTTTTCAATTGCATACCTTATGATTTGGTTTTATTTTTGTGTCAAATTTGATACTCTTTCTTTCCAAATCTATATTTTTTAAATTACTTTTGTTTTTTAAATTTGTTTTTTCAAGTTTATTCCTAATTATTTTGGTTGGTTGAGAATTTCACATTGTTGTTTTTTCAGGTTTGATTTTTATATTATGGTCCAACTTCATTATTGGGTCATAGGTTAAGTGAGTTGATTTGAGTTAACTCAAGTTAACCAAATCTTTTTATTTTATAAAAGAGTCAAAATGATATTATTTTTTTTTAAAAAAATAGTCAACAGGTTTTGACTGGATTTTTCCTAGGTTAACCGAAACATGGGTCAACCGGGTTTTTAATTGTATTACACTTGATCAATTCTTCTTCAATTTTTTTTAAAGTCGATTTTTTTATCCTTTCTGATTTTGTTCTTCGAAGTTCGAATATTTTAAAAATTAAATTTAAACTTCATTTATGTTATGTTGTCTTCTATTAAATTATCATTTCCGCATGATTTTATTCGCGAGTTTTGACAACCTCACTTGATTTTGAGGATGCTTTGTTTTTTGATGCTTTGTTTTTTAATACTTTTTTTTTATTGATTTTTTTCCCGATTTCATCCCTCAACATTTTAATTTGATCATTTTTTTTTAGTTTTTTTTTCTATAATATCGAGTCATGAATTTTTTTATTCTTTAAAATACAATCACAATGCTTGAGCATCGTTTTTTTAAGATGCACAAAAATTAAACGTGAGCTATCTATCTACTTTTTTTCATTATAACTTGTGCCTATTTTCATGTTTATATGCATTTTTTTTTTATTGTTTGCTAAAAAACCAATATAGACCATGAATTATGAGTGATGTTCAAGATAACTCTTCAAGTATTAAAAAGACACTAAAGAAAAAACACGACTGGTCCGAGAATAGCTTTTAGTATTAAATCAAACACATTTACAGTGTATGCTTGCACATGAATTTAACTTGGTCACATGATAATGGAAATACATTTTGAAGCATTTAAGCTCATGGTTCTCTGACAAGGTAAAAACAAAGGCAAGGGGCATAAAACGCATCCGGGCTAAAATGTATCAACTTGTAATGACATTAGGAGGGAAAACCTTTTGAATGAACTCTAGGAAGCGTCTGGAGTAGAAAGTTGGATCCACAGCCGAGATTGACAAGGAATCAAATTGAAGGGATTTGTATGCGTGCTCAATCTTCTTACTCATGTTGTATTCTTGCAAGATATCAATGATGCCTAGGTACAGAACAACATCATATGCTTCATGAAAGGTCTGTTTTTCCTCTTCCCCTGGAATCTGCTCTGCCCTGGCAGGCATGTTCACCCCAAGCTGGATTTGGAGCCTGCTCAATGGGTATAAAAATAACAAATGATGAATCATTAAAGTAAAACACATCAATCCAATATAGCTTTTTAAATGCAGAAGATATTTGTTCTGTTTGGCATGCTTAATTTGTTCAAGGATGAAATATAGAAACACTTACGTTGTGCAATTGCCTCAGTCATAAAATATCTTGGGCAACTGCTCGAAAAAGCTTTACAGGTACTTTTGGCATTGCAGAAAGAAATATACATGCTCCTGTGGAGCTTCTTACAAATATAATTGGATGGGGTTGGATGCCATACCTTGCTGTGCCGGGAAGGAGGAGATCCACTTCCTCATCACCAGCTGATGATGCTCGTAATCTGCTACCTCTAATGTGAGGACCCACGACAACACTATCATCACCTGTTCCTCGAGGAACCAAGACAAGACCTTGTGGGTAGTTCTCATCCTCTATAGTATCTGTCAGTGAAATATGACCAACAATTCCCATATCAAAATATATTCAGAACAATGCGGTCATATCACTGTCCAGACAAAATATGACAGATGCCATGTGTAATGTATGATATATTGGTTCCAAAGCTGACTTATGATGTGCACATTTATGTAATGAAGAGAAATATCATTTGGATGCTGCTATTAAACTCCTCCTAGCCAAGCAGCAACTTTCGAATTTTTCTTCAAGAAATAACTTAAAATCGAACACAAACAAGCTTAAGAGTCTTTAGTCAGAGGCACTAAGCCTAAAACCTAGGACATTAAGAACATATAACTGTTAGTCTGCAGTACAAATCATCATGCTCCCTTCCTCATGGTTGAATCATAATTAAAAAAACTTTTATCAAAAACATATCTGAAAATTAACTTTTCATGTTCAGTTTCTTTTATGATTTTTTCCACTTTCTCCAGCTTTGCTTCAAGCAGCCTGAACAACATGCTAAAAGAACATCAAATATAAGTGTCTAAGGCACCCACCTTCCTCTGCTAGAACTCCCAATCCTTCAGCACTTATACTTCGATTGTAAGACATTAAAGACCGTAAGTGTTGTGGGGCTCGATAATGCACACCCAGCAAAAGGCTGTAATCCATGATGTGCTGCACTTCCAAAAATTTGCTATCAATCTCAATCTGCCTGAGTAAAGATGCAGACCAAGCAAAAAACAAAAGGGTTAGCAAGTTGCAATGAACTCAAGAGTCTAGGAAGAATATCAGTCTGAAACTTGGAAAGCCAGCCATGCCAGGCCTTGCAAGGCACGTGCAAGGAGATTATCATTGTTTAATACACAATATGGATACTGATGATAACATTGTTTCACATACATAAACTTGCAAACTTAGGAAACACAATAGATAATATAATTGGAAGCATCACTAACTGTAATAAAGCTTCACGCCAAGAAGGTTCCAAATAGAAGCAGTAGTTTAGATCCAAATCTTTAAGTGTTGTGTTCTCTTCTATCTCAACATTCTCTGTAGACCGTCCTAAAGATGACCCTTTCAAATCAAACCTTCGATGGATCCTTAATTCTGTGCAGAACATATTTCCCATCACTACAAAGCGAAACTGCAATACAGGAAATAGTTCCCAATCTTAGCTTTTTTAAAGAGGTGTTCGTATATTAAGCTTTAAGATAGGATAATAATGGCTTGATACAAGTTTTGATTAAAGTGTTTCTTGAACTAATTGCACATAACAAATGGAAGTAAGCAAACATCTTATGGGATTATGATGAATAAAAAATGCCACTACCTTTTGACCGCTTGAAGGTTTAATCCTGTGAAGACCAAAGAATTTTGTTATGAGTGTATTCTCATGCGACCTCACATGATGATGATAGTCCGGCAACATTTTCAGAAGCACCTATATATAAGAACTCTGGTGAGTGGAGTTGTAAATATAACAGTTCAAAAGGAAAAGCAACTAGAAATGCAAGCATAAGAAATTTATTTGTTTAAAAGACACTTTGTTAGTTGCTAAATAAACATTCCTAAAACGCATGCAAGGTATCGTCCATGTAACAGGTAGCAGTAATAATGCTTGAATATGAAGTAGGAGAGGTTCGCTGTTCAGAATGGACATTTATGATCCTTTTGTTCACCGACAAAATTAAAACCTGACTAGTCCTTTGTCTTGCATTTAAGTTACTGGGTCTACTTGCATTTGGTAGGGTATTATGTACCTTTACTTCAGACTTCCGAAGTGTCTTAATCATGAAGTGGTCATCCTGAGATAGGAAAAAGATGCTACCACTTTTCCCAGGAGAGGAAAGTTCTCTAAGAGCATCATTTCCACAAATGGACATCATGTAGTCAGCCGAATCGATCTTGAACATCTCTCTCAAATTCCTATTGTGAGTATTAAGAATGGCATGTTAGCATGGAAACAAAAAGTAATCCAAGATCCACGAATATATGGATCTGACACATCAAAAGTATGGCAGAGATTTACAGGTAATTCCATTTCCATTTTTTCCTTGTAAAAATAACTGTGGAAAGCTATGCATGGTTATGGTCCAAAAGATTCTATCTGTAGAGAACCACAAGAATGAGAATAAATATCCTAAGTAAATGCAATGTCCTCCATAACAGACAGAGAAAAATACAAGCCAAAATGTTTGATGATACCAAACAAAGTATTAAGCACTCCAACAGTTTTAGGCTATAGAAACACAAAAGATTCAGAAGTTAGCATCATTAGATTAAATTTACATGGAGTTTTAGAACGATTACCAATTGGCACCCCAACTTGGAAGCAAGAATACTGAACATATTATGGAAGATCAAACCTGTATACCTCAAAACTTTAACTATCACAGAAAAATTGGTCAAACTTATGTTTGATATGCTCAACTTGAGCATGGTTACTCCATGTTGTGTGAGATGATGCAATATCAGTTTGTTAAAAAGCATTAAAAAAAGAACATTGCAGAAACAGATGAGATGAATTGACCTGATTTACAGATGAACATGGCTTGTTAATTGAACTCAACAAGACAAAAAAAAAAAAAGATAGGACCCACAGATAATTCTCAAAATTATAATAAACTGAAAGTGAATCAAACAAACCTGAAAACCATTGGGCAGTAGTCTTTCCATTTAAAATCCTCTGATTGGTGAGGAGGTGTCAATTGTGATCCATCTTTCGGAAAATTCATCCAAAAGCTTGCTCTCGGGCCAAAATCTGAAGCACGAACTTCTCGTCTCTGTACAGGTGTAATTTTCCCCACAGTATACCTGACCACATTCTGATGCATATTAAATGCTTGTGTTTGTTAAGATAAACATAATGAAACAAGGGATAACATCAAATGCAATATGCAGATTCCTGCTAAAAAAAAACTGGCAGACAGCAGTTTAAGGCATTGTTGACAACAACAGTCCTAAACTAGTTGGGGTTGGCTATATGGATCCTTTTGCATCATTTCACGCAATCATAAGACAAATCTGCCTCAGACGATGCAGAATAGCCACATTTCCACATCAAGATGCATGCTGAGAGCTACATAAATGTCAGAAACCACAAAGAAAAAGACCCTCTTTAAAGTGGAACAGGTAGGTTGATACTTCTATCCAAATTCCAAGGTACATGAAATATCTAGGACGAGGGGAGAAAGCACAGTACTTAACAATCATAGGATGATCATACAAAGAAACTGGATGAAAGTAACGGGCTTTTTTAGTGAAGATTAAAGTGACCTTGACACGGGATGAGGGTACATAACAATGGTCGCAAGATTGAGTGTACCTTATTCCAAGCTGCAAACTGAGCATCAAATCATAACTCCTATGCCCTTTAATGATAGCTTCACCAGGCCTCTTGACCTCTTTTGCAAGTTTCTTCTGTCGCCTTTTTGTTCTTCTGGATGATGAAGAAAAACTACTATTCAACACAAGTTCACTAATTAGAACACCTTGCATATATTCTCGTTCCAAGATTGGTGGAGTGTTTGTTTCAAACTCCTTCCCTAAGCCTTCAGATAAATCTAATGATGAGTCATGTCCTATAACCTTTTCAATATATACCTCAAGACTCCAGCGCCTTTCCAGAGAAACATTTTTGTTTCGAGACTGCTCCAAAGTTAACAAGTTTCCCTTGGATAGTTTATCAGATGAATTATGACGAGATCCCTGGTTCTCACCTACCTTGACATTTCCCATATTGACCGAAGATGCATGATGAATAAGTGCGTGGTTTTGCTTTCTTAGATCTGGAAGTACCCCTCTTTTTCTTAGAGCATTGAGGTACCATTCTTCTACAGCTTGAAACCGGCTCCCTTTTGGATAAAACGATCCTTTTCCATCCTTCAAACCACGCGTCCAAGTTCCAACATAGCAACCGCCATCGCTCCATGTATACACTCCAAATCCATGCATCATACCATTTAACCAGCTTCCTTCAAATGAATCCCCATTAGTCCATGTAAGAGTCCCTTTCCCTGTCATTTTACCCCCTTTCATATCCCCATGATAGACATTCCTATTAGCCCAGGTATACTTGCCTGGACCCTCTGGACCTCCTTGTATCCAAGAGCCCTCAAAGATATCTCCGTTAGGATAAACCTGGTATCCCAATCCATGCTTGAGATTCAAACGCCATCTTCCTTTATATGTCAAGTTATTGGAACCTACGTAGGTCCCTGCACCATGCATGTATCCACCTGAAAATTCACCCTCATAAGCAGTTCCAGAAGGCCACTGAATTTTTCCATTCCCATGCCTCATTCCCCTTCTCCATTCACCTTCATATACACAACCATCCGACCATACATATTTCCCATTCCCCTCAGGTGCATTGCCGAGCAATGATCCAGAATATGATTCCCCATTGGGAAGACCAAGCTCCCCAACTCTAAAGGCTAAATTTTCAGATGAAGCACGGAAAGATTCACCATTGATTGATATAGATGAGCGGTCTCTGTCAGAGATGGCATCAACAGACTTCGTCCTGTCTGCACAAGTCAGTGCTCGTTCCACATTACCAACAATAACCTCAGCGCCAGACATGCAAAATGCCCAAAAGGTCACGATCACTTACAAGTTTACAGGCAAACCTGAATTTCTCATGGGAGAAATGTCTATGTTGACTCCATAAGAAGAATCTACTAAAAGATTTCAGCAATAGCTTTGAGTTGTTGTCGTCCTTCGATCTATACAAAGAAGGGAGGATAGATAATTGTTATCGATGGAAGAAACATGAGCTTGAAGACTATTAATACATACTTGTTATTGACTTTCTTAATCACAAGCAAAAGTGATACTACAGTTTCATGAGGGAAAAAAGAAAACACAAGCACCAGGAATAAATTGATAAGCAGAGACCACCAGAGGATAGATAACTAAGAACAAAATTAAGCTCCAGTTTCAAAAAGAAAAAAAAAAAAAGAAGATTAAGAAGAAAGTCAACTGGTTGTAAAGGAAGGGGAAGAAAAGGGACAAAAAGAGGAAGCACCTTAATATCTGCAAATTGGCTTTTAATTAAGAAGAGTCCATCATCAACATCCAAAAGTTCCTTCTTTTCTTTTTTTGCTGTGACTTAGAAAGGTGTATGCAAAAAGAAAACAAAAAAAAAGTGAAATTTGCTGACAAGCTTCAGTCTCTGTTTGTTTCCAAAAGGAAAGAGAAAGGATTCATTTCCCAGAGACTAAGAAATATGAACCCTCCACCTGTTTTAACTACTAATTCACTTGAGTGAAAAGAAAAGAAACTTTTTTGAGATTGCTTTCAAAGCACAATATCATTTGCCTCAACAAAGAAAAAATAAAGGAACTGCATCTTGCAATCTTCCACACGCATAAAGGGAAAAAAAAAAAACAAATAAATATGCAGTAAAACTAATAATAATAATAATAATAATAATAATAATAAACAACACAAAAATATAAACGAAATGAAATCATAATTCCTCACCATCAAGTTCCAACCTATCTATCTTTCTCATTGCTTATAGTACACACACCCACACATAAATATGCGGAGAGGGAGTGAGAGGTGGGGAGGAGTTACCTTGAATTTGGTGAGCAACTTTTTTTCCTTTTTTTTTTTTTGTGGTCGCTCTTGTTCTCTCTGCTAGACACAAACAAACCTCTCTCTCTCACTCTCACTCTCTCTGAGTTCGCAAGTCAGAAAAGATTAGTCTTTTCGATTATGGATCGAATCCCAAGCCAAAAGGCTGGATAGAACTGCTCCGCTACACTCTTATGGTTAACTGCTGCTAAATGAATGAATATTATAACTACTACTAATTAATATTAATTTATTATTAAAAAAATAACGACATAATTTCCTATTAGGATACTTGCTGAAAACTAGGGTCTGTAATTACAATTACAATTATAATTAAATTAAAAATTAAAAAAAAACTAAAAGGTTTGTCATTTTCACCTTAACACTATAGATAAATAACCGTGGATCTTATTAGTGTTCCAAAGTGTTTTCTTTTATTTCTTTTGACTTTTTTCATTTTTATCCCTTATTTTCATTTTTCTCCATTTGGTTATTTAACATTGGATATTAAATTTGGTGGTTTGTTTTGGATACTTTATACAGGGGATCTACAATATTGAGGAAAAACAATGACTCTTGGTTGATGATCGGTTTAATAAAATTAAATGAAATTTTATTAATTTAAGATAATTAAAGCTATAGGACCGAATTTAAACAATTAACAACTATTCAACCCTTTTTTGTTGTTAGAATCAAGGATTAAAATGCATGGCAGTGGAAGCTTCAACCTTTTTATGGTGTTTTAATTTTTTTTCTTTTAATTTGATCATTTCTTATTGAATTTAGTTGGGATTGGATTTAAAGGTTTTCTTCTTCTTTTTTTTTTTTTTTTTACCTAGATACGAGGATCTTGCAATGTCAACAAAAGTTTTTAGGGTGTGTATGATCCTCAGTTTCACAAAATTAAATAAAATTTTACTAGTTTAAAATGATTAAATATGTCGTTGGAGACCCATTCTTCTTCTCTCTCTTTGTCTTAGGTTTCGTGCCTTGCTTCGTAACTTTTGCTTATATTAATTTTGGTCTTCATTCTTTTAATTGTCGTTTCTAATGTTTTTTAGGGTTCTTTTAATTATTTTTTTCAATTTCATCCTTTTATTTTTAGTGAGTTAGGGATTGACTCTCTTAATTTTTTTTTATTTACTTTTTATAGGATAATGGTTTGGAGGGTTAGCTCAAGTTGACTCGAGTTGTAAACCTCTGATCCAAAAATCAGTGAATTAGTGATACAAAGGGTGATTTCTAGTTTAAAAATGATAAATTAGGAGGGAAATTATTTTGATATGATATGAATATCCCTAGTAAATTAACTTAAATTTCAAATGAGATAAAGTAATAAAATCGATACGTGAAATATTAATGAGTGATAAATCACGTAAACTTCCCGATCGGATAAAATAATTATTTCAAAGGAAGAGATTTTATAAAATTTGGGGTGCAATGTTTAGAAAAATAAAAGGGAATTCTAAATAAAATAATATATGATTTTACACGTTAAAGACATTGATCGCCGGTATAATCTATGCGTACAATTGTGTTATTTTGACCGAAAGCGGTGAAAACTCTAAGGAAGATTTTATTATGGTTATGGATGGGAGCTTCCAATGAATTAGTTTTAAAATATTGACAATTTAAGTAAATAAAATAGTACGCAAATCTGGATTTTGGTGTAAAATTATCTACTATCCAGTTTTATGATATTAAACATAACTCTAAATCTAATTGTTGGATCGGGCTGAAATTTTACAAGGAGTCTCTAGATATATTTTTCTATCTTAGGTTAAAAATTCAGGTCAATACAAGTTTGGGAAAGCTTTGCAAAAGTACCATTGGCCGGATAAATTAAATACATAAATAACACATGGGCATAAGTAATGACAATTCTATAATTAAGTAAAAAATTCCTTCCTTTTCTCCTTTAAATGGTCAAAAACATCTATGATGAAAGAGGGGGGATTTTTTTTCTCTTTTCTTTTAAAGTAAATGGCTTATTTAGTCAAGTATATGAGTTTAAGTGTGTTTATAAAGGATCATTGATGTAAAAAACAAGATTAAAAAGGGGATTTAGGAGAGAGTTTAAGAGAGAGAAAGTTGGAAACTTGAGAGAGAAACAAAGGATTTGAAAGGGAGAAGAAGTAGAGGAGAAACTTGCAAGGTAAATCATACAATTAAGTGCAAAACAACTAGGAGAGACACCAGGAGCAAGATCATTTGTGGTTGAAGGAGCTCATGTAGTTGGAGGAGTAAATAGGTGCATGTCACCTCATCCTATATAAAATTCTAGTACTTTATTAAATTTTGCTTTCTTAATGTGCATTAGTAAAAATTATGTTGTAAATAGAAATGTCGTAAATTAACTCGCAAGAGGGAAGTATTGTATGACCTGATTTAAATAAAAGTTAAGAATTCAGTGTAAATGG
>Ga0307517_10008328_pt1 | contig 14884 bp, 5 predicted proteins | sample 23_EM_MG_FD_194515 | JGI IMG/M metagenome (GOLD analysis project Ga0307517, IMG submission 194515) | Populus trichocarpa ectomycorrhiza microbial communities from riparian zone in the Pacific Northwest, United States - 23_EM | ecosystem: Host-associated > Plants > Roots > Unclassified | place... | reverse complement strand
TAGCCCTCGCAGTCAAGATTTTGCCCATTTACAAAGGCAGGCCTACATTTTTTACTAACAATCAACATAACAATAACAAAAGAAAGTCCTGTACTGTTGCTCTAGACCGAGTATCATAGTGGATTAGACATTCTTATATATTGTTTATTATGGTCAAAACGAAATCGTTTTGGATTGTTTGGCATGAAACATCATAGTTTTATTAAACATTTTAAGTGATCTTTTAAAATCTATATTCGATTTAGTAGTACTTCACACTAGTCGTATACACATGCTACGTCGCAGGGTTTTTATTTTGTGTTAAAAATAATGTTCAAGTAGTGCAAGTGTTTTTAAAAATGAAAAAAAATATGTTAATTTATAGACCAAACTATATCAAATAAGTTAATTTTATTTTAATAAGATAATAAAAAATAGGTAATAACAACAAATTGACCCAAAAAAAATAATAAAAATAACCTAAAAAAATATTTTTGTAAAAATATATAAATAATATAGCTCAATTATCAGCCTATTAAACACATAATGATGAAATTGACTGGAAAACAAAAAAAAACTCGGTTCGAGTCATTTTGAGGTAGCATAACAAACTTGTAAGTTAGGGAATAGGAGGCAAATCAAGTCAGGTTAACTCTCCAAACCCGCAGTTCAGGTCATGATATCATGATAACTTAATAGAAAAGAAAATGTAAAAAATTACAAAGCTAAAAAGAAAATAAGTAAAAAAAAAAAGATGTCAACGCGCATTTATTTTTCAAACTGGGACCGGAAGCATTAGACCATAAGCACCCTATCTGAAAAAAACCACAAAACTTAATTCTTAATCAATTAATTATTGAAGGATTAACTTAGAAAAAGAATATTAATTGCATGATATGATCCAAAACAAAAAATAATAATTAAAAGAATAACGATCAAAATTGAAATACAAGATAAATTTTACTTTTAATTGAAGAGTGAAGTTGAAAAGAAGAATTAATTGAACAAAAAGATTAAAAAAAATAAAGATTAAAATTGCAATAATTTTTTTTATTAAAAGATGAAATTGAAAAAGAAAAATCAAGGTCTACTCTAACAAACCGGACTGCCAACACTGACACATGTTGCACCACCATGCAGGGAATACGACAACGCTTCTAACGACATAGTAGAAGGGCAATGTTTGATGTTGGGAGGCACTGCACGCACCGCTTGAATGTCGCAGACACCTCACACACATCAGAGAGTGTATCGCATGCGCTCCAACCTTTTTTATTCTTTATATTTAATTAAATATCAAATTATCCCTAAGTTGATATGATAATAATGAAAAAACTATTATGAAAAGATAAAAAAATCCCCTTAACAACAATTTTAATTTTTTCCTTCTTTTACAAACATTTAACTTGTTTCATTGTGTTTTTTGTTTTTTTTTTACATATTTGATTAAATACCAAATTTTTTCTTAACTGAAGTGATAATTAGAAAAAAAAACATTGTAAAAAAATGAAATTAACCCTTAATATCAGTTTAATTTTTATTTTTTTTGCTTCCAATAACATTTCAATTGTTTCATTATATATTTAAAATGAAAAAAGTTTTACTTGTCCGGTTAATTTGGTAATAACCATTAAACTTTCGATTCTATTTGTGGGGGAGAGGAAAAAATTGAGGAGAAGTAAGGAAAGAGAGAAGATAACAACAGTGGTTCTTTTGAAAATTATCATAGTAAAAAAATGTCAAAGAGGTCGTATGAGTGAGTTGAGTAGATTGGTACGTACGAAATACTTATCCATGGCCGAAAAGTGGAGATGGAAGCCGAAATATGCATTCATTTCAAGACTTTACATTCAATTTATGACCTCTGGTTTGTAATAGAATTTTGAAGTTGGAAACGGTTTTTATGGAGGTTGTTAGGATAAGTTTGAGGTACTTTTTTTTTTAATTATTGAAAAATGTGGGAAAATCGAAGATTTGTGAATTTTAATTTTAATTCTTTGAAAATTTAATTGAAATTAATAGAATACAAAACCATGATTTGTGAATTTTAATTTTAATTCTTTGAAAATTTAATTGAAATTAATAAAATACAAAAACATGATTTGTGAGAGGGCTTTCAACAACACACAGGCCCATTACTTAGGACTTTCGGCTTACAACAACACACAGGCCCATTACTTAGGACTTTCTGTTTTATTTTATTAATATGTTTAGAATCCTTTAAGAAATTAAGAGATTTTAATATTAAATCTGTAGAGCCCTTGTTAAGAATTTAATCTTTAAAAATAATATAAAATTAAATAGGTCAAACCCTTCTAATTTACAATTCAAAAAAAAATAAATTTAATATTAAGACTAACTTTTTTGAAATATCCTTGTAACTTCTTTTTTTAAAAATAAAATGAAGGTAATGAGGTTAATACAAGAAATCTAATGAATTGAATTTTTTCTCTTTCAAATATATAAATTCAATTTATTTATCAATTAAATTCAAATCAAATACAATAATTGAATTTCAATCCATGCTACACACCATAAGATGTAAGAGCTAACTGGGTTTCTCGCAGTTAATGTACAAAGCTATTGAATACCGAAATAAATATTTTTATCAGAAACAAGACTTGATCCAGGATCGCTATTGTTCACAGCCCTCGAGTGGCATTAATTATGGCCAATTTTCATCTGGCACGCACCCATTCGATTGCCTGGTAATCACTGAATAGATTGGCATGCCATTGCAAAGTCCAAGGGCTCCTCAATAAAGACAACGAGTTCACAATACCAATCACTGTTATCGATATTTCAGCATGATGCAGGAAGTTGTTTCAAGGTTTGTTGCCATCATGCACACACAATGAACAATCTTTATGCAGCATGTTTTTTGGTCACAGGTTATAACTAAGGGGATGCAGCGTGTGAAATCTTTAGTAGACGATGTTAAATGATTTCTGATTATTATTCATAAAAGAATGTTCTGATATGAAAATTTCACACAGCATCTCGTTTTTATCATCACTATCACTGTCAGTGTAAATTGATATTCACTCCCCATCTGACAACTTCTTGTTGCAGAATTTCAATGAGGGATGTGGGCATCAATGCATCCAGTTTTTCTAAGAACTACCTGAGACAATGAAGAATACATAAATATAATCTAGAGAAAGGATTATCACAAAGACATCATGACACTGACTGACCTCGTCTGCTCTTCCATGTTGCAGTTCAAGGCAATGCGAGCCATATCTATCCATGCAATATTCTCAAATAAGATCCATCTTCACAATGTGTGAGGCTGTGGATCAGGAAGGAAAAGGGTGACAAGAAACCTGTGAATCATCTCAAAGCTAGTGAATGTAATAACAGCAGCGGGGGTTGTTCTAATAAGGTTGGTGGCACAACCACGGTAAAATCCAGGGAGACCCTCTTGTTGAAATACTTTATTTATGCAATCAACCACACCAGAGTAACGCTTTTCTGAGTGGAAGCCTTGTTCTTGAAGCCTTGAGCGTACTACCTACAAAATCATGAGAGAATAAATTAATCTGTAAGAGTTTCCTGTCAACCAAGACAACTAGCTACTAATCCTAGTCAAGCATTTAGTGTCACATAGAAAGTAAGCAAGCAAGAAGCTTACAGGAGTTGGTGCGTGGAGCTGTGGGTTTATAGAGATCCAAGAAAGTTGGTACAAAGTTAATGGCCAGGAGAGGATGTGATTTCTATATGGGCAATAGAGTTATTTGGGATAGCTTTTTCTCAGCAATTCTTTTTTGGTGGCGAAATGAAATAAGGGAATTTTTTAAAGCTGTATCCCATCACTTCACAGGATTTCCAAGGGAAGTCCTTAAGCATTGGCATTCAGGGTATTTTTTTTTTGTCAGTGAGCACAATTCTCATATTTACCTATTTCAGGTATCTTTTTAAACTATGTCACAAGCTCATAAAACTGAAACTTGAATGCTAAGTGATTCTTACTACCCGCAAAAGCTTCCGAGGGTAAGAAACAGCATCATAAGATTTTTATTTTAAAGATAAAAGTGACTGCACTCTTCATTACATAATAAGTTTGAATTTTATAACATGCCTATAAACAAAACAATCTCAATAACAATTCTACAATCACAGGCAGCTTCGAAAATACATTTAAAATTTGATTCTGATTGCTAAAAAATGACATGGAACTTCCAATTACAAGCAAGAAGTGTTTCATTATCCAAATTTTTGCACTTTAAAAACACATACAACCCCAAAAGAAGACCATCGAAATATTATAGAGCTGCCTGAACCTTAGAGAAGGTGGGGAGCAGTTGAGCATCAAGGACCTTTATATTTTTCATGCTGATTAGTGAACACGGATATATTAACTAATGACATCAGATTATTTTTTCAAGAACATACCTCATGTGGATATGTCAATGTCGAAGCAAATATTTTGGAGACTGATGAGGCAACAGCAACATCACGTGCACCTAGTTTATCCATTGTGGTATTACCTGGAACAAGAAATTAACTAGAAAAAAAATTCTTTCCTCTTTCAAATTACAAAGAGAGTAAAACTGGTTATAAATTACCTCGGGTGGCCAAGTACATTTTGATCTTCTCATATGTTGGAAATTGGATGGCAACATGACTAACACCAGCCAATGCAGGCACAAGACCACTGATTGCCACACAAGATATTAAATCTCACCTTCAAACTAAAGACATAAATATCTAACACAATCCAATGATATTCTTTGTAGAATTCAATACCTGTACAACCCACGCATGCCTTCCTCATGAGCTATTCTTCTCAAAGCAGACAGTGTACTCCTATATGGAACGATACCTGCTCTCATTCCTTGAGTCTGCAGAGCAAAAGCAAACAATACTGTGAATGCTGACCTCCTCAGCTCCTTGAAATACGCATGCATCCACTCATCTTCCCAGCTAGTGGCCTACTAAAGGATTCTATGTTCAATTTATTTCTTCTCCTATCTTTCCACTTTCCACGCCAGAACAAGTCATTTACATGTATAGAAGATTTAATTATCATTACCTTGTACAATGCACAAATTTCAAGGTCATGACTTAAGTACACATTGCATAAACATATCATATAAAATAAATCAAAAATATAATAATAATCACAAGCAACTAAATTAACAAGAAGAAGAAAAGGAACTCCTAAGCACATCAATCTAGCTAATACTACCTGGTTTCACACAGGCAAATGCATTGTTGTTGACTGGACAAGTAGGATATCTTACTCTCGGAAAATAATAACAAATGTGAACTCGAGAGGAGGTCCTCCCCTCTCCATCATGTGAGCTCACACTTGGCCCATCCTCGAATGTGCATCATGGCTGTGGGCATGGCATGTTCATCATGGAAACAAACAAAAAGCTTGACTCAAATGAGCTATATGCATCATGCTAATGATACAAGGTGTAAAAAAAGGAAACCTGGTCTAAATATTCTTTAGATGCTTCAATTGGTGAGTGCTAGGTTAATTAGTATCTTTTTCACAATTACAGAAAAAATAAGACGTGAACTAAACAAACGCACTTGAAGTCTTGTCTTTACAACCCAAAGAGGATTTGTGAAAATAGTTGTTGCCGCTCCAGCACCAGAAGCAGCTATCATGTTAGCACCTATTGAAAGGTGATGACTTTCATCTACACAAACAACACAATCACGAGCTCATTAACACTAAAAAAAAGGTAACTTAACAAAAAACTATGCCACAGGGAAAAAAGAAAGCAACAATCAAGTTTTGCTTTACCACCCGTAAAGGTAGCAAATCAGCACTAACCATTGGAACAAAGAAAGCTTTTGAACTGTTCATATATCGTAAAATAAACCTGCAAAAATTATAAAATTAGGTCATTCAGCAGAAGAAATTCAAAGAAGCATGCTCTGCAAAAAAAGGAAGTCTTCAAAAGCTGGGGGAAATGAGAAATGAGAATCAAAGATTATAAATTTGACCGAGTGCATTTCATTATATTAAAAACTCAACCTGCGGCCTCAGTTCTCACTAGTGATTACTTATTCTGAGGATAGAGAACCAAGTCAATGAAGGGCCTAAAAGATCCAACACATGGTGGCACTAAAAATAGCTTGTGCTATAGCACTGAATTCACCAAATGATTTATGGATTGAGGAGAACGACAAGTTAATCATTGTTTATTCAATCTTGTGAGTGGATTATTTTCTTCTTTCATCATTTCGCTCAATATGTTTCTACAATTCAAGCATCTTACAAGAAGGCAAACAAAGTTAATTGCATAATAACAGAGTTTATAGGTGTTTTTTGCCCCCAGATTCTCATAAGCAAGCTCTGAACTACACTTGCAAACATTATCACACACTCCGCACAAACTAAAATGTAAATTCAAGTCAAGTGCTTTAGTTTTACACCGATAAATAAATGTTGTAATGTACAAAGCAAAAGTCAGAAACAAAATCACTATTCTTGAAATTTATGTTTATAAGAAATGAGCAGGCAACTAAATTGAGCACGTAATACTACAACTTACAGCCCAATTAGGAAGCATTGCTAGCACAGTTGGAGCAAGCCCCCGGTACATGCCGCGCAGCCCCTCCCTCCGAAATATTTGTTCCAAACTACCAACTATAAGACTCCCTGACCAAAATTAAAAACACCCTGTAATTCATAAGCAAATTACACGGAACCTGCAAAGAAGATAATTTTTTTTTCTTAAAAAAAAAATCTAACCTTTAATACTACTAGTAGCAACATCGTACTTAGGCAGACCATGGACCTGGAACCTGGTCTTGATAACATCTAAAGGACACACAAATGTAGCAGCAATAACTCCTGCACCCAAATTAAAGAATAATAATAAAAAGAAGAGCATCAATGTTTCAAGTAATTGATCTAAGCTGGAGAAAAAAAATAAAGAAAAAAGGGATAGTACCTGCAGCAGCACCAGCGCCGGCGTTGCAGAGAAGACATTGCTTGGGATTAGTAGGGGCATGAGCATGAGCATGAGCATGAGAATCGGTGGTGGGCATTTCTTGTAAAAAGAAGAAAAAAGCAGAGACTTGAGAAACAGAAAGAAAACAAAGAACCCTCTCTCGAGAGGGAGTTTGCAGACAGGCAGAGTCGCATGGCCAGAAGATGATCCTCTGTTTTGTTTGCTTCTTGAATCCGTCCGGCTCTGTTAGAGTTTTGCTTAATAATTTTGACAAAAACTCGCTTCAGCTCTCTCCTCTTTAAAGGAGCTAAGAAATCGAAGTAGAGGGTAGGTGTCGATAGGGTGGAGGGAAGAGCATCTCCCTTGTATTGTAGGAAGAGATAGCGAGAGATTCAATTCACTGTGTGTGTGTCTGTGATTTTTATTTTATGGACTAATAAAGAAATCTGTTTCTGTGGTCTAAGCTCTATTTGATTGGCCTATCATCTCTCAGCCGGACGTTTCGCCGCACCTGGGTCCCACTTTCTCTGACTGTTTTTATTTTTTTATTTAAACTAGGTTATAATTTTCATACTCGTCATTATATATAGTTTTGCACTGACCTCGTCAAAAATAATAAAAAATAAGAAAAGGAGAAAAAGTTTTTGGCTGCTGGTTAATATCTGTTTTCTTTTTTATTTTTTCGGGAATTAAATTTTTTATATATTTTATTTCTTTACATAGTATTATTATAATTTTAAAAAAACATCATAATACTCATAAATTTTATAAACTACTTATTAAATAAAAAAATACATGTAAAATTAAATATTTTAATTATTAATTTATTTAATTAAATATATGTATAAACATTTAATTTATAATTAAAAAAATTTTATACCAAAAAGTACTTTGAAGAACTTACATATTTATTTTTTTACTAATCTTTTTTTTATTCTTCTCTTAACAAAACGCGGTCAAATAAACCTGAATATTCAATTTTTTTGGTCAAATAGCCAGTTAAAATGAAGAGTCGTTGAAGGGAGAATATCATAAAAAGACTATGATACACGGCATTTCATGACCCGGCCTGTCCCATATTATTAAAAGATTTTTGTACAGTATGCAGTGATCAAGAGAGTGATGAAAGACACTGCTTCTCTGCTCAATATGCAGAGCTGTAAAATGATTTCAAGACTGCCAACTCTTGTGGAATGCCACAGAGCTCTCGGCTCCCGCTGCATCAAATTCCAGTGAAGATAAAGGGGGTGATATCTTGGAGTCTGCTCATACAGCTTTAAGACCTGGTGTGCCTAAACTGAAGAACAAACGTCAATTATAAAAAGTAATCAAATTCTGCTCCCCACAAAAAGTCTCGTGGTGATGAGGAAGGTATGGCAATTACTCATTTTCTGTGTGGGGGGAGGATGAACCTAAAAGCATCGTATAAGTTTGAAATTGGAAGGTCTTTTGGCCGCAGTTTACAGGAGGAGGAGCAAAGACCCCTCAGCCAGCAGACTCGGTGAATGCAGCAAAGCAAGTACTCGCTTCAGTTTCTCAGTATTTTGAACCTCTCCATTCTAAAGCAGAAGTGTTTTATTTTTTTCTTCATCCATTCTTCGTTCGAGGGGAATGAGTTATTTTCTAACTAAATGGGTGTTTGCTGAAATGGAGTAATCGCTTGGGTGCTCCATCAGGCCGTCTCTGAGCTTTTACCAGCTTTATTCTCATTTAATATAAACGCATCAAAATTATTTAAAAGTTCTAAAAAAATATTAATTTAAAATAACCCATTCCCAGCAATTCAAACCCATGCAGGCTAAAGTGCACAATATTTGAATTTGAAACGTTGCTAGAAGAATAACCTAAATTTCAATTAAGCACAAGGAGCTTTGAAAATTAAAGTACATAAAATTCTGGCTCCGATCTGGCCTTACGGATTCCATACAATTGTGGGATACAATTCAGTGCTGCATCTAATCTAGCTCTCTTGGTCAAGGTATATTCAACATAGACAGCATTGAAAATAGACTTGTTTTGTTATAATCTCAAGTTGACATCAACAACGCTTATACCATGTTTCATCATAGGCCATCATCGAATATGGTGGACAATAACAGTCCCTGTACGAACTCACTTCTCTTTGCCTTCTCCATGTGCTCCTCATCCGACAAAGGTGATATGTGATCATTCCTGCAATCATAAAAATACTAACAGAGTTGGTATTGCAAGAAAACGATATAGTAGCAGTATTGATATGGACGACCTTTGCTGAATCATGATCCTCATCCTATTCTATCTTACAAGAAAGTATGAAAAACTGCAAAATATCATACAGCATAAGACAATAAATCAAGCAACAGGAACTTCAAGATTGCATTGAGCTTGGAATCAGGCGTAGGGCTTTCTTGTTCATCATGATGACCACTTGGATAATGTTCCCCCCTTCCTATTTTGGAATGTTTGATTACAACCTCACAAGAGGTCAGTTTTATTCTTTCCACTCACAGAAAATCCATGCGCTTGCTATAATGATGGTGGTGCGACCCTATCATATGGCTCTCCCATCATTTTTAAAATGTCATATGCATCCAACTCTTCTTCTCATCATTGTTCACTAACAAATTAGCAGTAATTTGCACTTGTAACATTGGAAATGCTGTGACCCACCAATCACTTATATCACCCTTTCCAACATGATTGAAACCCTCTTAATTGAATTGAATTAAATTCAAAATTTTTAATGAAATCTCATGTTTAGAATCCTTTTAAGTGTTAAGAATTAAATTCCAAATGGAACTCAATCTCTAAAAATACTAAAAAAGTAAATTAGAGGTCAACCCCTATGATTTATAATTCCAAAAAAAAAAAAATTTAATATTAAATCTAACTTTTCCAAAATAGCAAAGATGAAGATAATGAGGGTAATATAGGAAACAAAATGAATTAAATTTTATCTTTTCCGAAAATATAAATTCAACTTATTTATCAATTGAATTTAAGTCAAACACTATAATTGAATTTGGTTCCAAACAACCTATTCATATCACATCAAAATTAATTCAGCTAAAAACTTAAGAAAAGCTTTGCGGATCCTAACATCACGGCCCCAAACAGGGAGCGGGACACATTTTTTTCACCATTTTCAAATTCTCTCTTTCCACACTTTGACTTCACTATTTAAGCTAACCTTGTGTATATTCTTTCAACAATCTGTGAACTGCCATACATTTTTTTTACCTTACCAAATAACAAGTACTTTGATTTTTTTTTTCCAAAGACAAAATAATAATAGGAACAAACATTAGCACACATGTGACTGATGTCATAAAGCAAAACCAAACAACTAACCTTTCCAACAGTTTCTCATCTGAACTTTTCTCTTCTATGGTTGCTTTACTTGAACAACTAGGCTGTACACTATCATACTTCTCAGCAGGGGATACATTGCAAATAAATGACAATAATGGATCAGGTGCCAAGTTGGAGGAAGAAACCACCGAGGATGATCCGCTAAGTAATGATTGCAAATACCCATCCTCTAAGTCCTTCTTCAGAAAAGAATAATTTGAGTGTGATTCTACTCTCCCAAGTTTCAATTTTTGCAAACTGTAATTTATAATCAAGGATGTAGACATGGCCTCAAGTCTAAATAAAAGAACTAAGAGCAATTCAACTGACTGTAAAAGGACAAGATGCAGTAAGCAAAATGGAAAGTAGATATCAAGTAAATGAGGTGAAAAGATGAATAATTTCCAATAATCAAACAAAAAGGATATCTTGTGAATGGTTCGATGTTCTGTTGTTATGTGATCAACCATATCCATTCCCACCTTGGTGAAACAAACAGGGCATACCTGCAAACACATATTGGTGATTATGAGCAAATTGTACTTCAAGACTTGTATATCAAGCTTGACTAGGCCAATGCGAAAAGATCCTCATTTTACTGATGGTAGTACGTATTAAATGAACCTCATACATGCATAACAGATCACTTACTCCCCTCCTTTCTCTTTACAAAACAAATCGATATCAGTTCAACAGATTCATCCAGATGTAATTTCTCATTTCGGGTATTACCTCAACAGAATCAAGATAAATTCGTAATTCAAAGAAACGCGATCCATTATATCAGTGCAATAGAAATGAAGTGAAAGGAGATAACCTAATCCAAATGAGAATGTTCATGTGCAGAAACTTGAATAACAAATCATGCATTAGTAAGAAGCTTGAGACCCTGTTGAATAAAAATGCAATTTTCAAGGAAGATTAATGTCAACACTTACAGTTCATGAGCTTATGGTATATAAGACGGAAAGACTTCCAAGAAGAAGAATGTATTATGATTCTTTACAATAACCCTTTCCGTTTTTATCCACAAAAACAAAAGTAGAAATAGGATTCAATATCAAACTAGTTCAACAACTCTTTAATAAAAAGCACATGGCCCAGATTACAAACGCTTAAAAGCTAAGTACGAAAGGCATTGAATAGATATAAACCAAACTTTTTCACCCGTAGCTACTGTTAAAAAGAGAAAGATGGCCAATTAATGAAACCGTAAACCGATCCCTCTTGATTCAATAGGTTCTACTCAGCAGTCAATATAGAGCAACGAAAAGCATTAAATGGTTACCCAGCGCAAGCAGTCAATATAAGGCAGCTACACAATAAATAAAAGGAACGTGATATTTTTAAAGAGTAGAAATGTAAAGTAAAATACCCCTGACTTGGCTTCTAAATAATGTTCTTCATCGATATGGAAGCACAATTCAACTAAATCAAAATCATCTGTACAATAAGGACACGGATACTCCGTCCTTAAATCATCATCTTCTTCTTCTATATCTTCAAAATCAATACAAAGATCTGTTTCAACAACAACCCACCTTTTATAATTAACAAAAGTAAAAAAAAAAACCCTAAAAGAGAAAAAAAGAAGAAGACAACAACAGGAAAAAACCAAACAGATATAAAAATGATAGAAGAAAAAATGAATCTTAAACATACCAGAAAGAGACTTGAGAGCAGATTGATAGCTTCTTGAAGAAGAAGTGGAGAGACCGAAGCTCCATGTATCATCTTCCATTTTAATTTAATAATCAGTTGAATAAAAATCAATTAACTTTCTGTCTTTCTTTTTATGGCAGATTTCTTGATTTTCTATCTGTGGAAAAAAAGAGTAGCAGTAGAGCAGTAGAGCAGTAGAGCAGGAGCAGGAGCAGGAGCAGCAGCCAAAGAAGAAGAAGAAGAAGACGAAGAAGGCAAGTGAAAGTTTCAGAGAAAAGACGGAGGTGATGTTGATTAATAAATAGATTCTTAAGGACACGAATTCCGATTTATCAAATTGCCCTCGGCCTTCCGTTTATTATCACAAAAAACTACGCTCAGCCCTCAACCACGTATTTATCTTGTTGAGGTCGTTTAGACCGACAAGACAGTGGACTTCTTCTACGCTGGTATATTATATGACTTTCTAGTCCCTAAAAGGTTTGATGCTATGTTTCGAAAAATTTACTTGTTAATTAAGTTCTGTCTTGTGGGCCTGTGCTAACCGACCTAGGTTGTCTGGTCTTCTTCGGTTTTTTTTTTTATTATTGCCTTTGCCTTTTATTTTTTTTACAGTGATTATGTTTGATTTTTAAATGTTTTTTTATTTGAAAATATATTAAATTAATATTTATTTTGTTTTTAAAATTTGTTTTTGATATTAATATATTAAAATGATGTAAAATTATATAAAAAAATTTAAAGTAGATTTTAAAAAAATATATATTTTTTTTAAATACAAAAAAAACACAATCTAAAAATATTATCTTTTGAATTAGTAAAATACCTCATCAATTACAATTTAGAGTTTAGACCCTTCTGATTTGTTGAGCTTGATTGATTTGAGAGGGTACCCATGCATACCCTAGTCTATTCAGAAGAAATGGATTGGGATATAGTATTAAAACTCGATTTAGTCTGGCAAATCGATTCAAAACCTGATTAATTCGAGATTGAAATCGGATCAGATTGAAAAAAAATAAGAAAAGGGAAAATCTTGTGTGACCCGGCAAGATCTGGTTAAAAATCTGTTTGCAACCCGTTGATTTTTTATTTAAGATTTTTTTTTGACCCGGACAACCTGGTGACCCGATCAAAACTCGAAACCCAGATCTTGAACCGGATCCGGTCTAAAAACTATGGATGGGGACATTCCTTCCAGTATTGGATTTTATTCTATATATTTTTTTTTTGGGAACATCTCAAAACGTATTTAGAAATTCTAAATCATATCCCTTCATCAAGTTTGTTAAGAATAATTAATTGAATTGGTTAAAAATCTGCTGGTTTCATCCCCAAATTGATTTTAAAACAAATCTCAAACCATTCCTCAACTACATGACATACTAGTAAATTAACCCCACATGTGATAGATTTGTTGGACATTAAAGGATAGTTTGATTGAGGATTTTTGACATGTTGAGATACAATTGAAAAAAAAAACGATAATTATTTTATATTTAAAGGATTACTTTGAGATTTGTTTATGATTTAATTATAATCAACTTCACAATATATTTTTATGACTCTGCATAATATGGTTCAACCCGTGTTTTTAAAAAATTTAAATTTTTTTTTTTTTAAAATTTAATATGATTTGTACGTTTTGGATCGTTTTGATGTGCTGATATCAAAAATAATTTTTAAAAAATGAAAAAACATCATTAATATGTATTTTGATATAAAAAATTATTTGAAAAGTACCGGTAACCACACTCCAAACACGCTCTTAATCAGATGATTCATCGATTGAGATCTAACTGGGACAGTCTTAACTGGGACAGTCGTGATCCAGAAAAACGAGCAAAGCCCACCCAAAGCTAGCTTTGATTGGTTGAGAAAGCAATTCAAAGCTCCTCCGTCGTCACCCAAAAAGACTCCTCTTTCCAGTTCCTTCCACTTCCAGGTAACTATCTCATCTCTTTCTAATAAATTCAATTTGATCGATTTCTATAAAAATTTTGAATTTCAGTGCAGTAGCGATGCTTATACTATAGGTCTGCCGCCGGTCTGGGTGGATGACTATGAGGAAGTATCTGTAAAATTTCAAAGAATTCGAACCAAAATGGGTGAGTTAGTTAAGGCGCACGCGAGAGCGTTGATGCCAATCGAATGATTGAAGTTCTTACTCGAGAGATTACGGATTTATTGAGAAATTCCGTGACAAGTTAAAGAAAAATTATGCATGGGAGTCTATTTAGGAATATATTGACTTTATATGATTTTATATGTTTATAATTTTAAATATGTATAAACTTTAGATTTTTGTTGGATCAGCATGTTTTTGTAATGATAAATTAAATATATTTACTCATTAGTTTAATATATATATTTATAAACTTTGATTTTAGATTTATATATATATTGTACTTTGACTAGTTTATCTTGTGAGAAAGAAAATTAATAATGAAAATAATAATATAAATTAATTGTAAAATAAGATTTTAGCATTTTTAAGATTCAAGATAGTTTAAAGATATATTTTATCTTTTAAAATTATTTTTATATAATTTGGATAATTTGATGAATATATCTTACTATATTCATCTATTTTTCAATTAAGGAATCATTTAATTATTTTTCATAATAGTTTATGCTATATTACCGATACAATTATGCTTTTTGTTTATTTTACTTATACTTTCTAAGTTTTGTTATGTATACATTACTGTTTATATGTATAAAAAGTTTGAAAGAAGAATATATACTTTATTCCACACTCCAGCCAGCTAAATAAATGAAGATTATAGCAACCATATAGTAGATGACCAGTAATAAAAAGTTAGGATTAAGAAGTTTGATTTTCGTATGATTTTAAGTTTGAACCATGTGGTTGTAATATGATGATCATTGGAGGTTTATATGATTGTTAACTTTAGAGTCCGTAGAATTAATCGAGGCACGCACAAGCTGACTCGAACAACCCTGTAAATATAAAAAAACAAAATAAAAAAAAT
>Ga0307517_10008327_pt1 | contig 14885 bp, 14 predicted proteins | sample 23_EM_MG_FD_194515 | JGI IMG/M metagenome (GOLD analysis project Ga0307517, IMG submission 194515) | Populus trichocarpa ectomycorrhiza microbial communities from riparian zone in the Pacific Northwest, United States - 23_EM | ecosystem: Host-associated > Plants > Roots > Unclassified | place... | reverse complement strand
CGGGGTTTGGGTTTGTGGCCGGCCTAGCGCGATCCGGGTCAGCATGAAGCGCGCCAGCGCAAAGACCACCGCCGTCACAAGGATCGAATCGAGAACCGGCAGGCCGGTAATCGTCAACGCGGCGCGGGTCGTCAGAAGGCCGACGACCGTGCCTGAGACGCTGCACGCCATGGCCAGGAACGAGCCGAGAGCGCCTGCCTTTTCCGGGACCAGAAAGTGCGACAGGATCAGGATGGTGGCGAGTGGCGGGAGGGCCAAACCCAACACCACGAGAAAGGGGATGAAGACCGTGTCGGCGCCAGCCAGAACCAACAGGACGCCTAAGAGCCAAATGCCGCCGACGATGATCCGAAAGCTCGCACGCGGCAGTTGGTTGGCGAGGGACAGGCTCGCCGAATACATGCAGGCCGAGGTGTCGATCCACGCTCCCATCAGCAAGACCACGAGCGCGGGCAAGCCGAAGCCGAGCAAGATCATGGCCGAGATTACTTCGTTGGCTCCCAGGGCGAGCGTGGCGATCGCCGATGCCGTCAGGATCAGCGGATAGACCACCCCCAACGACAATCCGGATCCAAGCGCCGCCTGGCGGGGGAATTTTATGAAGCGGCCATAATCGGGCTGGATGACGACGCCCACGATAACCGTGCCGACGACCGCCGATACGCAGCTTGCAAAATCGAGCGGCCCCCTGCCCGTCGCTGCCCAGACCCGGTCCAAATGGGGAAAGACGAGATATACCGAGAGGAGCAGGACCACGGCCGTCACAGGGATGAGTATGTTGCCCAGGCGTTCCAGCCCCTTGGCGCCGAACAGAGTCACAGCCGCAATACCGACCGACATCGGCAATCCGATCGCGATCGAAGGGACGTTCCATCCGCTCATCCGCATCAGCGCAGCCGCAGCGGTCGCGCCGACGACACCGATTGCGACCCCGAACCAGCCCACCAGGGAAAGCGCGATGATCAACTTCACAATCCGCGCGCCCACCGGCCCGAAAGCGTAGTCCGCAAGAACCGCCAGGCCGGCCCGCGCGCGTGAGCCGGTATACGCGCTGAGAGCACCGAGAATGCCGGTGATGGCGCCTCCCAACAGGACGGCTTTCAGGCCCTGCGCGAAACCCAGACTGCCGAAGATCTGCGCAGCGAGAATGAACACCGGGAGGCCGCACAATGTGCCGGAGACGATGAAGAAAATTTTCCAGCCGCTGGACTGCGCGCTTTTGGGGACCTGCCCGTCGGCATAGCCATGATGCCCGGCTTCGTCGGAACGGATTTCCATCAGCTGCTCTCCTTATCACTCGGGGCTCGAGGAGACCCTGCTGCTCGGCCATCCGGCAATTTGCCGCCGAACGGGTTTCGCGGGCGCGCGTCGTCAATCCGGCAATGGTCCATAGAGAACCAGACCGTTGCGTTGGTTGTCGTAGACGACGGCGCGGCGCTCATGCGCATCGTTGTACGGCGCTCTGACGATCGTGCCGCCACCGGCCTCGATCGCTTTCACTCTCCCATCGACATCGGCGGTCTTGATCCCGACCACGACCTGGCCGGGCAATGGATGGTCGACCTCGCTTGCCAGTGCGATGGTTATCGATCCTCCGTCGAGTGCGGCATAGCGGTCGCCGTCACAGAATTTCAGCGTCATCCCGAGCGTGCCGACATAGAAAGCGATCGATGCGTCGATGTCGTCCGTCGAGAGCACGACCATCCGCACGTCCAGCCCGTTCATGCCAGCCTCCATGCTCACAGCAGTTCGATGACCGTTGCGTTCGCTGTCCCACCGCCTTCGCACATGGTTTGCAGACCATAGCGGATGCCCTCGTTGCGCATGCGGTGGAGCATCCGCGTCATGAGGATTGCCCCCGAACCGCCAAGCGGGTGTCCGACCGCAATCGCCCCTCCTTGCGGGTTGACGAGGTTGCGATCGGCACCGGTCGCCTTGAGCCAGGCCAGGGGGACCGAGGCAAAGGCCTCGTTCACCTCGAAGGTGCCGATGTCCGCCAGCGCCAGCCCGGTGCGCTTGAGCAGTCTCTGGGTTGCAGGAATGGGACCATCGAGCATCTTGATCGGGTCGGACCCGGCAACGGTGCCGCCGACATAACGGGCGATCGGGGTCAATCCCAATTCCCTGGCGCGCTCCGGTGTCGTGATGAGCAATGCCCCGGCCCCGTCCGATATCTGCGAGGCGTTGCCGGCGTGAACGATACCGTCCTCCCGGAATGACGGCTTCAGGCCGGAAAGCGTCTCGACCGTTGTTCCCCGTCTGATGCCTTCGTCGTCGACGAAGTCGGGCAGGAGGTCGATCCGCGCGACCTGATCGCGAAAGGCGCCGCCGTCGACGGCCGCCGCGGCGCGCGCGTGAGAGTCGGCGGAATATTCATCGAGATCCTGACGTGTCAGGTTCCACTCGCGCGCAATGAGTTCCGCGCCGACGCCTTGATTGAAAATACCACCGGCGAATCCGTGCTCCGCGAGCGGCACGGCGTAGCGCTCCAGCGCCCCTGGTCCGAACGGGCGGCCAAGGTCGCGCCCCGCCCCGAGCGGAACCCGGCTCATCGATTCGACACCGCCGGCTACGACCACGTCGCACTGCCCCGACATCACCATCGCGGCCGCGAAGTCGACCGCCTGCTGGCTCGATCCGCAGGCCCGGTTGACGGTCGCCGCGGGGACGGATTCCGGCCAGCCGGCCGCGAGTACCCCATAACGGCCGATCTGTGCGGCCTGGTCCCCGACCTGGTTCACGCATCCCCAGATGACGTCGTCAACGACCGCCGGGTCGATACCGGTCCGCTCCGCCAGCGCGCGCAATATGGCGCCGCTCAGGTCTGCCGGGTGGAGGCCGGACAGGCTTCCGTTTCGCTTCCCGATCGCGGTGCGCACCGCGTCCACTATTACTGCTTCAGCCATGGTCTGATTTCCTCTGGTCAACTGATTCGGTGCGCAGCGCGGCGCCTGCGGCAAGAGACAGGCCGGCAGGCTCTGCCATCATGTCGAACGCGGGCATCTAGGCCGTCCGGCGCGCCGTCAGGGCGTTCCACGGTCCACCAAATCCAGGAACCAGGCGTGCCAGCTCAATGGCACAGGCCGCCTCGGCAAGATCGTCCTGTCGCCACGCCGTCAGACGCTTGGTGGAGAAGTGCAAACTATGCTCTTGCGTAAAGCCGATCGCGCCATGCAGCTGATGCGACAGGCGCGCGACCGTGCCCGCCATCCGGTCCGCTTCGATACGGGTCGCGAGCGCCGCGGCGAGCGCGGACGGACCAGCGCCGCCGGCGAGTGCAAGCGACGCGGCCTCGCACGCCGCCCGGGCGGCGGCCAGCGCGCCGAACATCTCGGCGACATAGTGTTGCACGACCTGCCGGCGCGACAGTGCGGAACCGAATTGGGATCGATCCGTCACGTGCGCGACGGTCAGGTCGAGCGCGCGTTCGCCTGCACCCATCATCGCGAACGAGCGGTAAAGCAGCAGGCGCGACCGCAACTCGGCCACCGCCGCGCTGCCTTCAAATACGGCAAGCGGCGCAACATCGCCGAAGGTCAGCTGGTCGCGCGGCTCACCTGCGATGTTCCGGCCCTCGGTGACGGACGCTTCGGCGACCGGCAAGGCGACGAGACGATCGCCGGCATCCGACTGGGCGACCGCGACGATGTGCGAGGCGGCGCGGCCCCATGGTACCTGCCGACACGAGCCGCTGACGACAGTGTTGCCGCCGGCGTCGGTGACTTTGAGGTCGCCGCGGATACCCACCGTCATCATACCGTCCGGCACGTCAGCCAAATGCGGCGCGAGCAGTTCGGCTGCCAGATGATCCTCGAGCAGACCGGTGCTGACGGCATGGTAGCCGAGCCGCTTCAGCACGACGGGCAGATAGGCCGGCTCGCCCGCCGATCCACCCGCCGAGGCAGGCACCGCCACGCGACGCAGACCGGCCTCGGCAAGCAGCTCGAAAACTGCGCCTTCCGACTGCCCTGCCGAAGCAGCACGTGCCACGATCGCATCGACCGTCTCGGCGATCTGGTTCAGTTCATGATCGCTCATCGCAGTCCCATTCCACGTGCCACGACTCCGCGCAGGATCTCGTTGGTTCCACCCCTGAGCGTGAAACCCGGTGAATGAAGAGCGGCCCGGGAAAGCAGGCGCTCGAGTTCGTTCGAGGACGAGGCGTCGGCGCACACCCCCTCAAGAATCCGAAGCGCGCTATCGACCACGTCCTGCTCGAACCGCGTGCCCAGATCCTTGGCGACGGCCGCCGCGACGTCCGGTGCCTCGCCTCGTTGAAGGGCGCCTGCGATCGACATCGACATCTCGCGCAGCGAACGCGCCCGGCTCAGCAGCGTGCCCAGCGCCGCCAGCTCGGCCTCAGGGGCATTTTGCGCAGCCTCGAGCCGTTGGAACATGGAGGTCAGCAACGGGAACGTGCTCAGGATCCGTTCCGGCCCGCTTCGCTCATAGGCCAACTCGGCCGTCACCTGTTTCCAGCCGTCGCCAATCGCACCGAGCAGCGCATCGTCGGGAACAAACGCATCCTCGAACACCGTTTCGTTGAAGTGATGCTCGCCGCTCATCAGGAGGATCGGGTTGATCGTGACCCCCGGCGTGGGCAAGTCGACGATAAACTGGCTCATGCCACTGTGGCGGGCCTGCGGGTCGACCGGCGAGGTCCGGGCGAGGACGACCATCGCATGGGCATGATGACCGCCGCTGGTCCAGAGCTTTGCGCCTTCGAGCCGCCAGCCGCCATCGACCTTCGTGGCCTTAGTGCGGATGGCAGCGAGATCCGATCCAGCATCGGCCTCGCTCATGCCGAGTGCAAAAAAGGCCTTGGCGGCCGCAATCCTCGGCAAATAAGCGCGCTTCTGTTGCTCGGTCCCGAACCTGAGAAGGGCTGGCGCGATCTGGCGATCCGACATCCAGTGCGCGGCGACCGGCGCCCCGGCCGCCAAGAGTTCCTCAATGACGACATAGCGGTCGAGACTGCCGCGCTCGCTCCCGCCATATGCGCGCGGGATCGCCATGCCGATCCAGCCGCGAGCAGCCAGGTCCGCGCTGAACAAAGGGTCCCAGCCAGTAAGCCAGCTGTCACAGTCCGGGACGAACCTGCCGGCTCCGATGGCTTCTGAGATGAACGCGCGAACCTCCGAACGAAGTGTCTCGCGCGCCGCGTCGACATCCACGGCCGCCAATGTCAGCGTCATCTCTATTCTCTCCCAACGGGCGCGACGTAGCGCTCGTGCTCCCCGGACTTGACCGTGCGCCAAAATGGCGATCCGGCCGCGGCGCAGCCAAGCCGAACAAACAGAATGGAGCGCTCGCTACACTCTAGAAAAATACACTATCGCTGTCAACGCAATCACCGGCGCCCGGTCGCTGGCGACCTCGATTACAGAATCGGCCAGACGGGATCGCGCTTCTCGCGGAAGGCCGCCGTGCCTTCCACTGCCTCGGGGGATCCCGATGTTTCCCGCGTTATCTGAAACGCCAGGTCCCAGGCGTCGTCTTCATCGATCAGCCGCACTTGTCGGATCAGCCGCTTGGTGTTGGCGAGCGCGACCGGTCCTCCCGCCAGAAGGTCGGTGACAATCGCGTTGACTTCCTCATCCAGCCGGTCACCGGGGACCGCCCTGTTCACGAGGCCGATTCCGGCGGCCCGGGTGCCGTCGATGCGATTACCCCTGAGCAGCAATTCCGCCGCGTCGGCGGGCCGCAACTTGGGAAGGGACACGACCGATGCAAGGGTTGCGGTCCGGCCAAGACGGACTTCACTAAAAGCAAAGATCGCAGTGTCGACGGCGACCGAAAGATCGCACACCGCCGCCAGGCCGATCGCCCCGCCAAAGCAGTGGCCGTTGATCCTTGCAACAACCGGCTTGCTGGCGTCGAGGATTCCCTTGAAGAGGTCACGATAGGCCCGCTCGATCACGGCCGGCTCGGTCGTGTCGCACAAGTCCGCACCGGACGAGAATACGGTTCCGGTCCCCGTCAGCACGATGACGCGAATCTCAGAAGACGCGAGCGCCCCCTTCAATCCTGCGACGAGATCGGCAAGGACCGAGCCGCCAAGCGCATTTCGGTTCGCGGGGCTGTCGATGACAAGCCAGGCGACCGAACCGCGCTTCTCGACGCGTGCTAGCTGCTCATCATTCGACATTGATATCCTTCCCGAAAACGCGCCGCGCGTCACTCGCCGCTCTTGAACCGACGGATCGCTTCCTTGAGACCGTGTTCCTTGACGGTGTCGCGCAGTTCCAGAACCGAGGGAACGGTGTGCAGAATTGCGTTCGTCTCGGCCCCCAGCACAGCCGAGGTGCGGAAGCCCGCGAGATCGGCGACCCGGTTGAGCGACATCTTCTTCATCAACAGGACTTCGGCCGGCACCTTGGCAATGCGCAGTGCATGCGCGCGCACCGTGTCCATCAACTCGGCTTCCGGCACGGAGTAATTCGCCCAGCCCCACTCGCTCGCCATCTTGCCCGAAATCCGGCTGTCGGGTTCGAAGGACATCTGCTTGGCGCGCTTGATCCCGACCAGCTGCACCCAGAACGGGCTGATATAGCCGCCGCCCATCGGCATCGACGGGAAGCCGATCTTCGCGTCGTCGGCGACGACGGTGATATCGCACACCGAGACGAGCTGGAGAACGGCGCCAAGGCAATAGCCGTGCACGGCCGCGATCACGGGCTTCGGGAAGTCCCAGATGGCAAGATTGCGCTCGATGTTCCGGCGCAGGCGCACGAAATCCTCGATAATGCCGGGCTCCTCGGTGGCATATTCGCCGGGTGCTTTGCCGGAGACGTCGTAACCCGACGAGAAGCAACGGCCCGCACCGCGGATAATGATGACCCGTGATTCCTTGTCCTCGGCCAGCCAGTCGAAGGCGCGAAAGATTTCGTCGAGGAGCGGCCGGTTGATCGCATTGAGTTCGTTCGGACGGTTGAGCGTCAGCCACACCAGCGCTTCGTCGCGCTCAAGCAGTAGATGTTCGAACTCGGGAAGTTCTCTGGATGACATGTCGTTTTCCTTTCCTCTCCGTCGCCTGTCCGATGTCGCTCAAGCGAGGCGGTCGTTATTCGTGACGCAAAAAGAGCTTCAAACCCAACCGGCAAGCCCGGATGTCAAATCAACCCGTGCGCCATGACCGGATGCCGCACCGCATCGCCACATTGTTGCGCCCGAGCCAGGCGATCCCGAGCCATGGCGCGCTCACCCGACAATGCGTTCGAAGATCGCCGCCAGCCCCTGCCCGCCACCAATGCACATCGTCGCCAATCCGTATCGCCCCTCGCGGCGACGAAGCTCGTTGGCGAGCGCACCAAGCATGCGCCCGCCGGTCGCTCCCACCGGATGCCCGAGCGAGATGCCCGATCCATGCACGTTCGTGCGCTCGAGATCGCCGGCACCGAAGTTCCACTCTCGCATCACGGCAATCGCCTGCGCAGCGAAGGCTTCGTTGAGCTCGATCACGTCGATCTGGTCGAGCGACAGGCCAGCGCGCTCGAGTGCCAGCTTCGTGGCCGGCACCGGTCCGATGCCCATGAGCTTCGGCTCCACGCCGGCGACCGCCCACGACACGAGGCGGACCGCGGGGACGAGGCCGAGCGTCTCGGCCTGGCTTCGTGTCGTCACCAGGCACAGGGCTGCGGCGTCGTTCTGGCCGCTGGCATTGCCGGCGGTCACCGTCGCTTCGGGATCGGTGGCGAGCAGGATCGGCTTCAGCTTGCCGAGGACGTCCAGGCTCGCATCGGCGCGCGGATGCTCATCCGTGTCGACAACCGTATCGCCACGGCGGCCCTTGACGGTCACCGGCACGATCTCCGAGGCGAACACGCCCGATGCCTGTGCCGCGATGGCGCGACGGTGAGATTCGACGGCAAGCTCATCCTGCTCCTGGCGCGAAATGCCGTAAGCGCGCCTCAGGTTCTCCGCGGTCTCGAGCATCCCGCCGGGCACGGGATAATGTTGTCCCCCGGCCGTCGTGCGTCCGCGCACGAGACCATCATGGACCTTGATGCCGGATCGCGCACCGCCCCAGCGCATGTCGGTCGAGTAGAAAGCGACGTTGCTCATGCTCTCGGCGCCGCCCGCGACAATCAGGTCGCTCGCTCCGGCGCCGACCGTCATTGCGGCGTTGATGATGGCCTGCAGTCCCGAGCCACATCGGCGGTCGACCTGCATCCCTGTGACGGTGACGGGCAATCCGCTGTCGAGCGCGACCACGCGGCCGAGCGCGGGTGCCTCGCTGTTCGGATAGCAATGCCCAAGAATGACGTCCTCGATGCGCGCCGGGTCGATCTTCGTCCGCGCGAGCAGGCCCTGCATCGCGATCGCTCCGAGATCGACTGCGCTCAAGGACTTGAGCGCGCCGCCATAGCCCCCGACCGGCGTGCGAACGGGCTCGCAGATCACGACATCGCGCGTCACATCGATCTCCCACCGGATACCTCGATGACCTCGCCCGTGATATAGGACGACAGCGTAGAGGCATAGAAGACCGCGACCGATGCGATCTCGCTCGGTTCGCCGATGCGCTTCATGGGAATTTCGGTCATTTTCTGATCCCAGGCATGCTGCGGCATCGCCTCGGTCATCGCGGTTCGAATGAGCCCGGGCATGATGACATTCACACGCACGCCGACAGCAGCCACTTCCTTCGCGGCAGCCTTTGTAAGGCCGATGATACCCGCCTTCGCGGCCGAATAGTTGGTCTGACCGAAGACACCGGTCTTGCCCGAGGTCGAAGAGATGTTGATGATCGAGCCCGAGCCCTGTTCGCGCATGATCTCGGCCGCGCGTCGGGTGCCGTTCCAGGCGCCTTTGAGGTGAACCGCGATCACGGCGTCGAACTGTTCCTCCGTCATCTTTTTCATGGTCACGTCGCGGGTGATTCCGGCATTGTTCACCATCACGTCGAGTGAGCCGAAGCTGCTGACCGCTTCGGCGACGAGCGCGGCGACATCGGCGTCGCTGGTGACGTTGCATTTGACCGCCCGGGCCTTGTCGTGGCCGCCGAGTTCTTCGACGGCGCGCGCGGCGACGGCCATGTCGAGATCGCCGATCACCACGCGGGCGCCGTGCTCGACGAACGCCTTGGCGATCGCCAGCCCGATCCCCTGGGCGCCGCCGGTCACGACCGCGACCTTACCCTCAAGAAGTGCCATCTCCGTATCTCTCTTTCTTCGCTGCTGCATCAATGGATAAACGATCAGACCCCATGGACGGGGCAAAATCAGGGGGCGGCCGGCGCCACTGGCTGAGCGGTGGCGCGAAGCTCGCGCTTCGCGATCTTGCCTGCCGGGGTACGTGGAAGCGGGGTTTGGACGACCGCGATCTGGCGCGGCTGCTTGTAGCCTGCGAGTTGCTCGCGGCAGTGCGCGCGCAGGGCGTCCACGTCGATCTCGGAGTCGGACACGATCGTCGCGCAGACCGTCTCGCCCCATTGCTCGTCGGGGCGGCCATAGACCGCCACTTCTATCACGCCGGGGAATTCAGCGATCACGGTTTCGATTTCGAGACTGTAGATATTCTCGCCGCCGGAGATGATCATGTCCTTCTTGCGGTCGGCGATATAGACATAGCCTTCCTCGTCGAGATAGCCGAGGTCCCCGGTGCGGTAGAAGCCGTCGACGATCGCCTCCGCGGTCGCCTCAGGGCGCCGGAAATAGCCTTTCATCATGTTCGGGCCACGCACCGCCACCTCGCCGATGCTGCGGGTCGGAACATCGTTGCCATTTTCATCGACGACGCGGACCTCGACACCCAGCACCGGCTGTCCGCACGAGGCGAACCGCCCCCCGTCCGAATAGCGCTCCTGGTGCTGGAACAAGGTCGCCAGGGGCGACAGCTCGGTGGCGCCGTAGAGCGACGCGAATTCGACATGGGGGAGGCGCTTGCATGCCTCGCGCAGCAATGTTTCGGTGATCGGCGCGCCGCCGTGCCCGAGAAAGCGCAGCGTGGCGAGGCGTGCATCGCCAGGCTCGATGACATTAAGCACGTCCTGGATCATCTTGGGCACCATCTGCCCCATGGTGGCGGACTCGGCGTGAACGCGATCGGCAAAGGAAGCAGCGTCGAATTTACCCTCGATTACTTGTGCTGCGCCGCTCCACAAGGCGGGCAGTATGCAGAATGTGCCGGAGGTGTGGAATACCGGGCTGCAGTTGAACCAGACGTCGCCGCGCGACATGCGCGTCGAAATGACCATCGCGATCGCATCCGACACACGGTTGCGATGAGTCAGCATCACACCCTTCGACCGTCCCGTTGTGCCGCCCGTATAGACGACCGACATCACGTCGTTTTCCGACACTTTCGACGACGGCGCCGAAGGCCCGGCAGCTGCCACAAGGGCGGCGAATTCCTCGCCCATCGGCTGGATCTTCGTCCCCTGCGGCACCAGGCTGCAGGCCATGTCGAGGTCGCCGTCGGTGAGGAAGAGCTGAGGCTCATATTCTTCGGCGATCGGGCGCAGCTCGTGAGCCGTAAGCCGCGTGTTGAGCGGTGCCAGCATCGCGCCGATCATCGGTACCGCGAGCCATATTTCCGTGAACTGCACGCTGTTCTGCGCTAGGACCGCGACGCGATCTCCCTCGGCAATGCCAAGACCTCTCAGCACCGTCATGGTCCGGGCGACATTCTCGCCGAGCTCGCGAAAGGTGACGCGCCGCCCCCCTTCGACCAGCGCCGTCGACGCGCCGTAGCATTTCGTCGCATGCTCCAGGACGTTTCGCACGGTGTTCATGGCATTCTCACCCATGCTAATGAGCCGGACGCACCGCGTCCTTGGCGCGCTCGGTTGGTCAGGCAGCCAGTGCCTTGGCGGTATATTCGGCGATGGCGTCGCGATCGACGACGGGCCTGCGATTCTGCCCGGGTTCGAGCTCCACCGATCCCGGCTGACGCTGGAACATGTCGGTGAGCTCGAGGCGGTCGGCTTCGGCGCGCAGCTCGGGCAGGACCTGCTCGCCGAGGAGGCGGATGGAGCGGCGGCGATCCTCGTCGCTGACATTGCCGAACGGCGCCATGAAGAACAGCATGCCGGGGCGCAGGCATGTGAGCACCGTCTTGAGCATGGCGGTAACCTCTTCGGGCGTGCCGACGACCATCTGCAGGTTTTCCCGCATCTGATGGTATTTGGCGGCAGCGGCGTGGCGTTGTTTCTCGAGCGATCTCTCCCGCGTGCCTTCGGTCTTCTCGTCGAGCCGCTCCTTGGTGACCCCGAGCCAGCCGCCCTGCGGGACCGTCGCGAGCCGCTTGATTGCAGCCGGCGAGTTGTAGCCGGCCGGCAGCGTGTATTCCGCCTTGGCGAAGGCACTGTTGCCGCCGCCGAACGTGAAGGCCTCGAGACCGATCCGCTCGGCGCGTTCCTTGTCGTCGTCGACATAGCAAAAGACGACATGGCCGAAGTTCTCGGGACCTGCCTGCAGGCCGCGCTTGGCATAACGGTCGGCGTAGAAATCCATCAGGTCGGCGTTGGGCGCGAGCGGCCCGCCGAGCCCGAGATAGGGATAGCCCTTGTCGACCGCCCATTCGGCGGTCTCGCGGCTCAGAAACCCCGGGATGATCGCGGGCGGGACCGGCTTCTGGTAGGGCAGCGCCCAAGGGTTCACGTGCCGGTAGTTGAAGTGCTTGCCCTCGTAGCGCCATGGGCCGGGCTTGGTCCAGGCGTCGACGATGAAGTCATGACCCTCCTCGAACATCTCGCGGTTGAACGCCGGGTTGCTGTTGTTGCAAAAATGTTCGGGCCCCGAGCCGCGCACCCAGCCGGTGACCAGCCGGCCCTTCGAGATGAGGTCGATCATTGCCAGTTCCTCGGCCAGGCGCAGCGGATTGCGATGCGCCGGGATCGGATTGCCGATCAGCACGATCCGCACCCGCTCGGTCAGCCGCGCCAGCACCGCCGCTTCGATGTTGAGCACCGCGCCGAGAGCGAACGGGTTGCTATGATGCTCGTTGAGCGCGACGCCGTCGAAGCCGACCTGCTCGGCCAACACCGCCTCGTCGAGATAGGCGTTATAGTCGGCGGAGCCCTGCTGGGCGTCGAATTCGGAATTCGGCAGGCCGAAATAGGCGCCGTTTTCATAGACCTGCTCGTCGGTGAGGCCGCGATAGCCTCGCTCGGTGATATAGTTGAATTGCATTATCGCTTCTCTCCCGGGCGAGCCCGTCTCAGTTCACGCGGACGAAGGATTTCGGGCCGGACAGCGCGTCGGCCGCTGGCGGCGCCTTGAGGAACGCGCCGACGAGGCCGACGAACCGCTCACGGTCCTCGATCTCGGGCCGGTGACCGGCGCCGGGGATGATCTCGAGCCGGGCGCCCGGGATCGCTTCGGCATAAATCTCGGCACAGCCGCGCGGGACCACCTGGTCCTTGTCCCCCCACAGGATCAGCGTATCCGGTCCCTGCACCCCGCCCAGCCGGTGCGGCAGCGTGTGGTCGTGCATGAACGGCTCCCATGCCAGCCGGCTGCTCTCGGCCCGCGCGGCCTCGAACAGCTCATATTGCTCGGGCGACACCCCGCCGCCGTACAGCGCGGTCGCTTCCTCGGCCGCCTGGTTGCTGACCGTCGCCATCACGTGGCGGCGCATCGTCATTGCCAGGAAGTCGAGGATCTCGCCCTTTGCGGGACGGACCCCCAGCGGCGCCACCAGCACCACCCGCTCGAACAGTTCCGGCGCGGCCGCGGCCATCTCGGCTGCGATCCAGCCCCCGAGCGAGAAGCCCATCACGTCGATCGGTCCCACCCCCAGCTCGCGCACCATCCGCGCGTAAAAGGCGGCGACGTCGCGCACCGACCTGAACCAGTCGACCCGCGGCGTGCGCCCGAACCCTGGCTGCAGCGGCACGATGAAGCGACGCTCTGCCGCCAGCACCTCGTTCCACTGCATCCAGCCCGGGAACCCGAGCTCGTCGTGCAGCATCAGCAGCGGACGACCCGAACCACCTTCGATCGTCACCACGCCGACCCCGCCGACGCCGACAACCTTCTCCGTCACTTCAACCGGCTGGTTTACCACAGGCTAGCCCCTCAAACGGACCGTCTCACCCGATCGGCCTCGCGCTTAAATCACGTCGCGAAACGCCTAAAAGTGGAGCGCTCGCTCCATACTCGTTAGCCGCCACCGTCCAACTCGTCAAGCAGGGGGAAAGAGCATCCCGCTGCCGTCAGACTAAGACCGAGTTGCGCCCGCGCGGAACCTCTCGGAGCGGCGGATTCAGTTCCAATGGGGACGCGACAGCCGAATGCCGGCTCGATGGCTAGCTCGGCCTACCGTCTTTCGAACCCGCAGCGGGTCAATAGCCAAAGCTGGTATCGAAGCGGTCGGGTTTCCGCTGCATTGCCAGCCAGAACCGCCGGTCGGCAATCTTGTTCATGACGGGCGCAGGCGACTGACCGGCGACCGCGATGCTGGCATATTTAGGAGATGCGCGCCGGCTTCTTGTGAACGAAGGATCGTTCAGGACCTTGGCGTCGCCGCAAGGGCCGGTCATTTCGTGCCCGGTCCGTTCACAACCCATCGCTACGCGCGTCAAGACCCAGGCATCGCCGCGCTCGCTGGAATCTGCTTGTCGGCGCCGCGGGTGCTCATATCGACAATGCACCTCCTCAGTGCCGCGCAGAACGAACCACGATCGTCAGCAAGGTCGACCTCGGCGTTGACCCTCGCCAATGTGGGAAAGCGGGTGATCCCGAGATTTCTGAGAGCGTCGCCGCTTTCCCCCGGCGTCCAATGATTGGCCCTGGTGGTAACAACCGAACCAATCGTCAGGCGGTACAAGGTCGAAAATAGCGCAGACGCTTCGGCGATCGGCATGCCCGACTCCACGATCCCGCGCATTGCAGGCTCATAGAAACGGCTCGTGATATTCTCCCCCAGCCATGCGCGACCCCGCATCAGCAAGATGAGATCGGCATGTTCGGCAAACATGTCAAAGGCGGCTTCAAACCGCATCTGGGTCGCCGCGGTCCAGTCGACATCGTCCGGAATCACGGGAAAGTCGGCCGCAACATGGTCGGCGGCAATATCCAGAAGACCATCGAAGCTGCCGCAACGCCGATACACGGCGACATGGTTGGTTCCCAGCTTTTCTCCCACGCGCCGGAGCGAGAGAGCGGTCGGCCCTTCCTCCCGCAAAATCTCAAGCGCGGACGTCGCGATGTCTTCGGGGTTGAGCGAATTCGCCCCTGCCCTCGGCCGTTTCATGGCAAATAGTCCGTTCCCGGCTGCATCTGCGCCAGCGTGCGTAAACCCATGCCCCACTTCCAATCCTGAACCAGATCATCCCGCGGCTTCGACTGCGTCCCAATTCGGCGAGATTTCTCCCATATCGAGCCTGCCATGCCGCGGGGACCTCCAATCTCAAAACCCCAAGCGCTCCCTCGAAGCCCCCATCCGCTACCGCCGCCGCCTTTCGTAAGCATCTTGCGGCGAAACAAAGATGGCAAGTCCCTCGGTTCATCAACCCCGATGGCGCCGACATTTGCCAGCTCCATCCCCGCGCCCCGCCTGCGTTCGCGGCCCTGAAATCAACCGCCAAATCGCGGTTCGGGAAGCCCGCGAACGCCAAGTCCGTGGACCGCGAACAGCTTGCCATCCATCGGCGTATCCGGGAGGTTCGTGGGAATGCTCATCGAGGTGACATAGGCCACATCGAGATCGGGTCCACCGAAAGTCATGCTGGTCGGCTTCGGCGTTGGCATGGCCACAACCCGGTCGAGTGTCCCGTCGGGAGCATAACGGCGCAATTCGCCTTTGCCGTTTTCGGCGCCGCAAGCCACCGACCAGAGATAACCTTCTTCATCGACCGTTGCCCCGTCGGGAAGCGAACCTTGCTCGACACCGATAAAAACGCGCCGACCTGTCGCGGCGCCACTTTCCGCGTCCCAGTC
>Ga0307517_10008326_pt1 | contig 14885 bp, 11 predicted proteins | sample 23_EM_MG_FD_194515 | JGI IMG/M metagenome (GOLD analysis project Ga0307517, IMG submission 194515) | Populus trichocarpa ectomycorrhiza microbial communities from riparian zone in the Pacific Northwest, United States - 23_EM | ecosystem: Host-associated > Plants > Roots > Unclassified | place... | reverse complement strand
ATTAATTTAAAATAAAAAAATAAAAAATTTTAAATTTTTTCAATTTTTTTTTTAAAACACAAAAATAATCTACATTAAATCTGATAATTGCATTATAGGGTTGTAATGAGCACCCCAATAGCTCATGGCAACTACATCAGATGTCTTCAAAGTGATTTGCAAAGCATTGATTTTTTTTATTTTTTATGATATTAGATGATTTTGATATGAGTTTATCAAAATCATTGAAAGACTTTTGAAAAAAGTATTAATTTGTTTTTTTTTTTAAACAAAAAGTATTTTAAAAAAGCCAGATGAACAAACACACGGCATCTATAGAATATTTAGTATGCAAGTTTACTGGAAATCGCTGATGAAGGCTTAAGGATTTTGTCAATGGTTCTTAAGAGCATAACCATTATCATAAAGAGTCAGCTTGCATTCATGGATTATTTATATTACAACCATCCATAATTATTTAAAGACTAATTATAAAAAAATATATAAATAAAGGGAAATAAAGGTCTAGCACGCAACTCAAGAGTCTGAATATTTCAAATTGAATTTGAGGTACGAAAATAACAGTTTCTATCATTTTCTCATGAATGCTGCTAAGCAGATCGGAGTTGAGTTTGAGTTTGTGTTTAGGTTTCGAATTGTTAAAGATGATCAGATTTAAGTTTCTGTGAGTAAGAAAATCAGGCAATTAATTATTTTGTTTTACACTTCAACTGAGAAAGGTATGAAGTGGATCTATGGACAGAAATAACTAGGTTTTTGGATGGGAAGTCTCTGGCGAAGCTTGCGGCGACTTGCCGATGGTTTCACACTGTTATCATGCATGGCAGTGTATATATGGAAGTTTTCTTGCTTGCGTGATCTTCAAGTCCCAGCCCCATGTCATGTAGCACTCTTGTCCGAGAGGCTCAGCTTGCCACTGAAGATAATTAACAAAGATGATGTAGAGAAGGCCCTTGAATCCTGTGGAGCTTGTGTGCTAGGTAACATCAGAGAAGGAATCTGGACAGCGGGTAACTCTAATTTGGTTTTTTCACCCTAGAAATTTTAGTTCTGAACACATTTTTGTCAGCAAATCTAACAAATTCTCGATCACAAGCCAAAAAAATTGCCATTGTCTTCAGATCTGCAGCTTAGTTCGATGCCCTGCTTGTGAACTCGATACATGTGAGGGCGAGCTCAAACTACTCTACTGGCTAACTAGAGGAGCTCCGTGCAGGTCAAAAGATGAGCTAGATTCTTTAGTTAACAAAAGAATGAAATGCTAAACAAAAAAAAAAAAAAATTTCAAGTGAAACCTAGAGTTTATGCATGTTGGAACTATAAGTATGCACTTCACTTTTAATACAAAAAAAGCAAGTGAATTTTATTTTTAATTTGTCTTTAAATTTACACATTAAACATCTTCATGTTAGAATAAATTTTCCAACACTCCAAAGATTTTACTTTAAGAATCATTCCATAAATGTAGCATGTTATTTGATTTAGATATTCATTTATTCTATTTAGAGTATGTTGGTGTTTGCATTCAAAAAACACTTTTGATATTTTTTGAAATTGTTTTTTGGTTCAAATTAATTTTTTTTTATGATTTTGAATCTTCTTGATGTGCTGATGTTAGAAATGAATTTTTAAAAATTTAATTAATTCAATATATTTTCAAACAAAAACACTTTGAAAAACAACCGTAATTCCAAATACTGCCTTCAGCTACAGGCCTACTGTATAGAACCATTGGCAAAATGACTGGATTTTGGACTAAAAATTGCCATGCAGATAACTGTCTGTTGCATTCTTTTACCTTATTGTAATGAAAGAGGTACTCAATACTCGAAGAAAAATTGCTTTTCTGTACAGGAACAATGCAGACATTAGAAGCAAGGCATATAAAGCTGTTTCTGTGTGAGGGATTCCGGAATGGGAGCTGGAACTATGAGCTGATTGGATCCTATACAATCAACAAGTCTGTAGGTGCAGCTTCTGGTGGCATTTTTGATCTCAAACTCATCAAGGACCGCGCAATGGCTGGTAAACTTCATCTTTGATAAAATGAACTTCTTCTTAGAACTTTCCCCAGTTTTTCCTTCGGTCAAGAGTTTGCTGTCCATTTGGGTTCTGCTTTTAGTGAAATCACATTTTTACGTTTCAATGAACCAAATTTTTAGAAGGGTTTAATCGGTGCTTGCGTGCTATCTTGATGTTTAAGATAGAGGATTGTCCATGCCACTTGTTCTGACTTCTCATTTTGAGCAATATCAGCCTACAGGCTTACTGTTCTTGATATGATGTATATGGAATTGGCAGGCGTGTTTAGTTTCAAGTCACGGGCAGGACAAACCAGTGACTTGCAGCCAAAGGCTATCAACACTTTCCATTCAGTTGCAATCCGCACCAATTTACAAGAAAATCAAGGTAAGGCCTCCCTAGTTCCATATAATCAGAACTTCCATAATCTTGCTCTTCTGCATGTTGCTATCCATGACAATAATCGCAATCACTTCAATTATATCCCTGCGTCTGCCCTTTCTGATTTTAAAGATTTTCAAGCAAACTGAACTGCTAACTTCTTGCTATTTCCTTCTGCCTACCAATCTCTTATTTCCTGGGGAAGCAGGGCTTCTTACAAAGTACTACACGATGAGAGCAGGATCAGATGAAGAAGTAGTTTCCATTAGAATCTCTCAGCAGCTTGTGTAGTCCTGCCCCAACACGCAAATCTTCTAGGCCAAGTTCTGCGTTCTTCTCCCACAGAAATTGCAAAGCGTTTTCAATACTGTTATTCAAATTCAAAGTCGACCAAGAGAAACCAAATTAGGGCAGGTAATGGCTCGTTAGATTTTCATTTACACCTGGTTGCTGATTCAGCGGGACAACCAACTAGATAAATGTCCTTTTGGCTTCCTTATATCTTGATATTTAATATCTTGTTATACTGTGAAGTTCCGCCATGACCAAAAGTTAATAAAAGTTAAAAATATATACATATATTTGGGTGAAACGATCAGGGCTACTAGCTAGATTCAATTATAATTTATACAAATATATTTCAAGTCTATACGTAAAACTCTCACTGTCATTTTCTGACCAGCCAGGTTAATTAAATAGCGGATGGGGTTGTAAGCCTAACCTGTTTTTCTGAGCATATCAGAAAGGCATATCTTAATGTTTTTCCAGAACAGTTTCAACTCTTAAGAAACAATGCGTGTGGTGCACGTAGCCACTTATGCTCACGATTTTATATGGAACCTAAAGGCTCCTCCTCTGTTATTTAACTCTGACCATATATAGTTGACTTTCAGGCTAAAGCAATTACTTGAAAATTGCCGCCACGCAAGTGGCCACGAATGCCTGAGCTCCTTCTTATAATGGTTGACATTATAAATGTTTGTTCTAGTGTGGTTTTAAATGAAGAAAAATCCTAGTGTTATAAGAAGGCCTATTTGTTCCTGAACCAGTCTTTCAACGCTATGTGCATCTTAGAAGTTCTCTTTCTCATCAAGCTCCTTCATTTTATCAACGCAGCAGCAGATTGCTCAATCTCCACGTGCAGCATCGGTGATGTCCCTGTTCGATTCCCTTTCCGAATAGAAGGTCAGCAACCTCGAAACTGCGGCTACCCTGGTTTCGATCTCAGCTGCAACAGTCAGAGTTCGACAGTTCTAAAACTTCCTCACTCCGGGGACTTTCTCGTACGTGACATCAATTATCTCACACAACAAATACAGCTTTACGACTCGGATAATTGCCTTGCTAAACGCCTCCTACAACTCAATCTCTCAGGCTCTCCTTTCCTTGGTTTTTTCCATCAGAACTACACCTTTCTAAGCTGCCCAACTCAGCTCGTGAAGTCTCGCTTCACCACCATCAATTGCCTCAGTAATTCAACAATATCAGTTTTAGCTACCTCTTCCATGAACCTTGTGAATGCAATGTCCTCATCATGTGATGTTATTAGTACGCTGAAAATTCCAGTTTCATGGCCAGTTAAGTACAATGAAGGGTTCACATCTGATCTCAGTGAGGATCTTCTATTAACATGGTTTTCTCCTGATTGTAATAAGTGTGAAACACAAGGCAGCATGTGTGGTTTCCATGGAAATGCTAGTCAAGAAATTGGTTGCTTCTATGATTCTAAAAAAGGTAACATTTCTTATCTTTATTTCTATTTGTTAAGCAACAACTTCATAACCATCTTTACTTGCAACTTAGAAAAAGAAAAAGCGGAAATACCACTTAGAAACTGCTTGACTGGGTCAAAACTATGGTATTTGAGGAACAAAAGACGTTGGAAAATTCTCAACTTGGTGTTGGTCAGTAGATTCAGTACAGTAATGCATGACATAGGAATCGTGCATTAGAGGTGTAGAGGAATTGACTTAACTAGATAATTAAATATCAAGCTACCGTCATTAGCTAAGCTACAAAAAAAAATATTAATTAGGAAGAATGTCAAGTGGGATATGACACTGGATAATCATTCCCAGTAATATCATGGATGGTTCACCCCCACCTTGGTATCGACCTTTGTTCAGTCAAACAGGCCATGATAAAGTGTCGTCTACCTTCCATTCAGTTGCCCCTTCTGCTTTTTTTATTGGTAGAAGGTGCAAAAATGGGACACTGGTTCAATAGACATGATTGTTCAGTGAATTCTAACCAGTCAAAAGAGTAGAGTGGCGTATGCCAGGAAAGTTGATTTACTGGAAAATACGAAATTTTGGGATCATCCCAAAAATTTCTTGTTTCTTATATTTTAAAAAATTGTCATAAAAGCAAAGTAGGCTGAAGAAATGCAATGAAATCTTATGCAACACTAACAAACAGAATGAGCCTAATCAACTTAAAAATAAACAATAGATGAAGTGAGAACATCAATAATATGGATCAAATATTGACAGCTTCTAATTTCAGGCAAGTCTGCCAGTGATCTCAGAGTTTTTGGGATCTTTATCCTGTTGATTGGAATACCAGTTCTTGTATGTGCAAGTGGGATCGCTATTTCTTTATACCTTATGCCCTGGCATCCTCGAACCAATGAGGCAAATGCCACGCAGAGGAACTCCACCATAGCAGCAGTATCACCGCAACCTACCATCTTGGTGCTAGGTCTTGACGAGTCCACCATCGAATCATTTGACAAGCTAGTCCTTGGGGAAAGTAAGCGGCTGCCTGGTCCCAATGGTAGCACCTGTGCTATATGCTTATCAGAATATAACAGCAAAGAAACAGTAAGAATCATACCAGAATGCAAGCACTGTTTCCATGCAGACTGCGTCGATGAATGGCTACGGATGAACAGTACTTGTCCAGTTTGCCGGAAATCACCATCCCCTGCTCATGTTAGGTCATCAAACATTTGACATTAAGAGATTTGATCTCTCTGTCTCTCTCCCCTTGCAAGATTGCGGCTGTTTTGTCCATACGACCCCCCACCACCAACACACAGGCACACACAATGTTTCGTTTTTCAACAGTACTGTTTCTTATTTGTTTTGGAGGAGCAAAATGTTTGCTAGTTTATAAATGACTAGGTTAATTGCTTTTAACAAAAGACTAGAAGATTCAAGGCAAAAAATGTCTCAGCATTATTTCGTTTATTTTTTGCCAAGCTTGCTAGTTGCTGCCAAAGATGCAAGTAGATTTGGTTCTGATTAACCAACCCACGTTCTTGGTGCCCAATCGCACCCATTATTTCTTTTGCTTAGCTTTTTTTTGAAATTTCACTAGAAGTATCCTACGAGAGCGAAAAAACTATATGATGTCAACGGTAAAATGTTGTCATTTCTTATCCACCATCATTACATCCCGATTGTCATTGAAGATCAGTCCTACATGGATCATTCTGCATAGGCTCTACGTCTCTCCTTCCATTGGAGTTCTCAAAGAAAACCAACACCCATTGTTAACGAGATAGGATGATTTGAGGGGCAAAAACACATAAAACCCTGCAACCCATTATATCTCTGATAATCCCTGAAATCTAACATGATCAGGAATGCATTACATAAGAACCCTGCGGACAGATAAATTAAAATAAGAAGAAAAAAATCTTCCGGATCCGTCTTTGATTTAGCATCACCAAACCTGCAACCCGTGGTTGATCAATTCGAAATCTAATTTCAAAATTGAGAGTCTAACTTGACTTGAGCACCACGCAGGTCAAACTCTGCAAGCAGTTTGGCACAAGACTCATTGACAGTGATTAAAGCTTCATTTAACATTTCATTGCTTTCTTGATTTTCAATATTCATGAAATTTTAACACAATAAAAAATAAGGTTTTGGAGTCTTTTATCAAGATTTTAACTCGATTCAACAATCAGATTAAAAGTTATGTTTGATTTGTCAAATTGTATTTTACACTTTTTAAACTCTTCAAAACCTTAAAATTTTAAATATTAATAAAATAATACAATAAATATCATTATATCACGAATATAAAAGAAATTTTCCTATGTCAGACCCTCTACCTCTAAAAAACTTGCCCTTAAGTTATTTGTTAGAAATTAAACTTGACCACTCTAAAAAAATATTACTTTGAATATAACATTGTAGCCTACATATTAAGTATATGTTTTTCATATATAAACTTCAAATTTTAATTTATGATGTGTGTATGCTAAAGAAAAATTCATATTTAAATTTACACCTTTTGTTCCTATAAAATCCACTTATATTTCCTCCACACAATTATTTTTTCAAACTTGGCCTCATCATCATCTATGACTTCCAATATCTAAAAAACACTACAAGATAATATATATTTCAAAATATCTTTAGAGGAATTATCGTGAATTAGTATGTTCTCCATGTACTTATTTGTAAGATCTTCATAATCATTACAAGATATTAATTTATGAGCTTTTTTCATTTGTTCTTCACCATTAGTAGATGAAACATTGACAAGTAGAGTAGATGAATTAGAATATCTAAGTTAGTGTTTTGTGATTAATTAATGTAAATATACATGAAAAAGAAATAATGGTTGATGAATGATTGAAGAAATTGTTGAATGTGATATATTAAACTATGAAAACTTATAGGTGAAATGTTATGATTATTTGAATTTGATTTCAATAATTATGAGGGTAAATATGTTAATTAGAATAGAAGGGGTAATTGGATAAGGATTTCATTAGAAAAACTTGAATGAATTTTTTGTTTTGGCTAAGATCATAACCGGCCATGAAGAGGGGTTAAAGGTTAGTGAAGAAATTATTTGAGTTATGATATAATTGTGTGGAAAATAGATTATTTAGATGATGTAATTTGGTGAAGAGAATACAAATAATAAAATAAAGGAAAGAGTGATTAATGGGGAAATTTCATAAAAAAAGAAAAAGAAGAAGAATTATATATGATTCTAAAAGATTTGATGATGTATGAGAGGTTGCTGGAGAGTCGTATACGGTGAGAACTATGGTGCAACATGTAGGTATAGGTAGGTAAATAATTTATCTTAATTAAATAAATTACATGTTTTTTTGTTGAACATTAAGATGGGTAATTATATGGAGATTTAATTTTAGGTAGATAATTAAGATCGTGATAAAAAAAAATCAATGAATGAGAAATTAACCTAAATAAATTTAGAAATATCCAAGAATAAATATTTAATTTTGTGGGTATTCGAAAGTGAATACTGGATTAATTGGCTTTCAAATTAGAAATGCCAAAATTAAAAATATCAAAGAATGAATATTTAATTTTGTGGGTATTCGAAACTGAATACCAGATTAAGTGGTTTCCAAATTGAAAATGTTGAAATTAGAATATCTAAGAATGAATATTTAGTTTTTTAAGTATTCGAAAGTTAATACCGGATTGATTGGCTTTGAAATAAGAAATGTTGAAATTAAAATATTTGAGAATGAATATTTAATTTCATGGGTATTTGAAAGTGAATACCAAATTGATTGGCTTTTAAATTGGAAATGCTAAAATTATAAATATAAGAGAATATACATTTAATTTTATAGGTATTCGAAAGTGAATATCAGATTGATTGACTTTCAAGTTGGAATGCTGAAATAAAAAATATTCAAAAATTGATATCAAATTTTATTGGTAATAAAAAGGAAAAATAATAATACTATATGGATTGAGTTTCTGCTAAATTTAGAAATGTTAATATATGAAACATGTGTATGTGTGAATGTGCAATATTATTATTGAATAAAGTAAATAAATTGTTAATAAATCTAGTCTTGTACTAATGAACATAAAAATGTTTAAATTTTTGGGTTTCACTCAACTTCACCATGATTGATGTTTAGCTACACATGAATTCTATTTTGTATGCATTTTGTTATAAATATTTTGTGTAGTAATGATGTATGAAGAGGATTATGTGATTAATCTAGGTTAATGTTTTGTAAACAATGCTTAAATGAATATGGTGTGTAATTAAAACTAGATTTTAAATTGTCTATAGTTGGTTAATTATTAGTTCAAATATGTATTTATTAGGATTCAAGAAATATACTTATGTAATGTTATTTATTTTCCTATGCTATTAACTCTTAGGTGTGTCAAGTTTGATTTGTGTCATTACTAGATTGTTTTATGTTTTTTTATTAATGAGCATTATGACATCAAATGATTGATATATGTTTACTTGAGTAGATTTTGAGTTATAAAACATTAAATGAAAGTTTAATATGGAGAAATTAATGAATTTATTACGGATTATGGACATTGAAAGGTCCAAGATGATTAAACTATTGAATATTGTTCATTCAAATTGATGATGATATGAAATTGAATGATTATTGATAATTTAGATGTTCTAAATATAAAAAATACTTTGCTGAAATTTTAATAGAAATATAGAAATACTGATGAATATATATATATTGAGTTCTTTATTCTCTTAAACGTGAGATTTTGTTTAACAACTTGAAATTTAAATAGAGGTGTTACAAATTTGGTCGACCAGTCAAGACCTAAGTAATCATCCTAAATCAAATTTACAAGCTAACAGCATGATATTGACACCAACTCAAGCTTTGTTAAAAAAACCTATTTGGTGTGAGAAAAGTACTCTACACTTGTTTTTGTTTATTGTTAATTGTAATAGTAAATTAATATTTTTGTCATTCGCTGGAAAAACCAAAGAACTAGTTTTGAAGGGTAAAAAAGTTTTTTCAAGGGGTCCATTTGTCATTCTAAAATTATTTAAAGGTATCTTAGTCTTTTTATAATTTTTTAAGCAGTTAAATTACTTTGTTACCGTTAAAAGAAAAAAAAAACTTTGGCGTCGGGGCTTTTTTGACAATTCCTTTTGCTATGCACATTGTGATTACTCTATTACCTTTGAAGTGAAAAATTCTTAGGCTTAACTTTAAGGGCATAATAGTTATTTCACATTAGTGTTTTGGCAATAATCATGTTGTCCTAGAGGCAATTCAGTAATTTAATTAATAAAAAATTAAAAAACAAAGAAAAGTTGATGGCACGTTCATGTGAGTCACTCTGTTGTCTTCTAACAGCACATGTGGTGGCTTATGGAGGTAGAAAATGAGTTTTCTTGGTGTTTTCCGATTCCTCACGCGATTAAAACCTCTAGCGTTTTACTATATGACCTTCGGTTTGATAATAATTGGCTTTCTTCTCCAATCCCTCTCTTTTCTTTTTCTTCTTCGAATTTCATGCCTAGCCTTGCAACATCTCATATCATCCCTTCAGTTTGTTTGGTCCTTAGGATTTGGTCGATGTTATTTTAATTGCAATTTTGTTTATTTCAATTAATTTATAGAATTAAATTTATTTTTTAATTTTATCCTTCATTTATTTTTCAGATTTTATCTTTATTCTTTTGATTTTTATTTATTTTATTTATGATGGTTTTTAAAATTGATTTTTCATTATATTTACATATTAGGTTTTATCATTTTTTTTTGTTGCTATTTGTTTTTACCTTGACAAGTTTTTTTAAATTGATATATTTTTTTAAATTTCATCTTTCAACATTAAATTAAGCTTCTTAATTGACTCAAAGTCTATGATTTAAGAGGTTGTGAATTTGAAAGCTTAACCAATATTTAAAAAATTCGCCCGAGTTTATTTATTTAATTATTTTAAAACTCATATTTTTTAGCTTTATATTGGAATCCATAATTTATTTATTTATATTTCTTTATATAAAATTTTTCACTGAGTTTAAAAATTTATTTCTTTTTATTTATTGTTCTTTGTAAAATTTATCTTTTTTTAAAAAAAATTTTGAATTAAATTAAATTAATTTTTCAATATTTTCTTGAGACGGTCTTATATCTCAGTTCACGAATTAAAAATAGCCAGCCCAGTCCATCGACATCTTCATATTTTTTAACTCATAACTATGACAAAGATGACCAAAAATGGCGGTGATCAAATGTTCTCTCAAAAGGTCCCCTGAAGTCCAGGATAGTAATGCTGCAAAACTGCAAAATCATTCTAACTCTGCAAGGCTTAAAACTCGACTCCAGCATTCAATAGCACATATGAATACGCTACATGGCAATTTCAGCATGCATTTGAATATGAACGCTAAGAATAACCAAGAACACATGTCGTTCTTCAACAAGCAACCTCCAACCATTTAAGTTGTGCCAAACAAGTAATAATATAACAAGTAAAAAAGTACGAATTTCAAAACACTACCATGTCAGATGAATCAATACAAGGAGGCTCATTTCTTAGCAAGTAGTTTTTTGGGAAGCTTCTCCAAAGGGGTAGATTTCAAGAGGAAAAGCCGTGCAGCGCGTTCCTGCAAAGTACCTCCACATTTAAGCCCACGGACCTGCAGCTCAGTCTTCAGCCTTTCCATGCCAAGTACCTTCAGAAGGAAACGACAAAAGAGAGTGTCAAGTAGTTGCAGAAACTGAGCTTCATTAACTAAGTAAGCATTATACCATTGATAGCAATGAAAATGCAGACATGCTATTTTTTATCATAAATTCATGTTTGCATTAACAAATGAGCCATCAGCTCTCAGTGATTGGAAAAACATGTTCTCCTATATTTATTTAGGCTTATTTCCGATGGCTTCTGGAAGAGATAGAAATACAGCTCAAGTTACAGTTCTCGAACCACCTCTCTAATCAGAGCAGCAACAAGTCTTATTGCTCCAATTTCTGTTAATTGTTTGATCAGGAAAACCATCCAGTTCCATAAATTCAAATTTGGAACACCTACCCTATCCCAGCAGTCGCAAGACCTATGCAGAGACATAGGCAATCTACTACAGCAGAGTGAAAAGTTGAAAGTTGATTAAGCAGCTGACCTTCTGACCAACCTTCTACTACTTTGCTTACTTCGTTAGAAATACAATAGTGAAGAAATGAAGAAAAATGAAGATGGAAGGGTAGTCAAGAGGTCGCAATTCCATTCACACTCAACCAATAACGCTAATCATGACATGTGACCCTAGGTTTCTGGTACATGCATATCGACTTCTTTTGTCTACTCAACTGTACTCAATAAAGCATAATTTCCCAGTGGTACTAACTCTATGGATCCTTGTTCTCCATCCACATGTGTAAGATCACATCATTATGTATTGCTAACCACATAATTTTTGTTTTTGATAGGTCAAGACTTTGATATAAAGAAATGGGAATTGACAACATGGCACTTAGTCAAGCAAATAAAGTAAATGTGCTGATGAACACACCTCCAACTCTGATGCTGAATTGAATTCATCAAAAATTAGTGGTTTCTCCATATCTCCATTGCCTTCGTTAACTAATTCATTTGACTCAGGTTTTGATTGAGAGAAACCATTGGCTTCAGGAATAACCAGTCCGCTTTCAATAATTCCTCCATTTCCAGAACTTGAAGCATCTGGACATTGAGAATCAGGTCCAACATTCTCCTTCCTTTCAGCCTCAAGTGCTTCAGTTTCAGAAATCTCTTCTGTCTTCAAGCAAGCTACATTGGCATTCTGTGCTACTGTTTCCTCAAGAATCTGTGCTTCAACCAATTCATCCTCTTTGTTCAAGGCAACTTCTCCACAGGGATTAGATTTCAAGCTTCGCTCTGAAGAAGCCTCCTTTTCTTCCTCAGAGCTGCATGAGGCACCACCAGAACATTCTCCATCTCGATTTCCAGTAACCGAGTCTGAACTTCCCTCAACTTCTTTATTTGAATCTGAATGACTCCCATTATTTAAAACAACAGATTTCTCATTTTCCTCATCACTGCTATCTTCGTCCATTCCTTCACTGTCACTTTCATCCACTTTTCTCTTGCCCATCCTAACAAAAATTCAATCAACAAAAATTCAATGCATGCATTACACGGAAGATAGGAAAGAGACAAAAATACAACACCACTAAGAAGAATCATGTAAAATGGTCCAAGAAAACATGTTTCAAGCATAAAATTTTCATTACCATGCGCACCAAAACAACACTAATCACACACCTACACAATTTCGATAACCTAGAAACTCGAGGTTACTAAATCAGAATCCTATATAGCACATAAAAATTCAACTTTGCATTCCCTAAACCTTAATCTTCATTTTCATACACCCCGCTATAAACCTTTCCAATTTTCAAAACTTAAACTATTTCTTATCCAGCTAAGAAATAAAGAAAAAAGCAAAAGCATTTAAATCCAAAAAGTTAAGAACACTCACCAAATCTTTAATTTCTTGGCTTCTGCGCCTTCCACAACCCCCTTCCCCTTCCCCTTCCCCTTTCTCTTCCTAAACCCATTCCCATTCCCAAGAACCTCCCTCACAGCCTCCTCAACTACTGCAGCACATTTCGCCGAGTCCTCCCTATACTTTGCCACATACTTCTCCGCCTCACCATCTCCAACCCCTTTCTTCCCTTTCTTAGCCTTCTTCTTAATAAACTCCTCCGCCATCTTCTCCATCCTCCTATCCTCTTCCTCCGCCTTCCACTCCTCCAACCTCTTCTCCGCATTCACATGCCTTAACCGCCTTCCACTCATATCCCGACACGCGTCAAAATTATTCGTCTTCTTTTGGCCCGCTTTCGTAGCGGCCCCACGGAGAAGTGACCCGAAACCGCCTTTGCCACCGAGGAGACGGAGGAGGAGATAGACGGTGGATTCGGGGGTAGTGATGATTGCATCGTCGTTTAATTGGAACCCTCTGCACACCAAGCGTTGATAGTGAATAGGGATTTGAGTGACTTGGAAGATTTGTTGCTTGATTGCTTGGGCGGTACATGAGCTTGGGGTTTTGAAATTCAAGACTTTTGTTTTTCCGTCCAGAAACTTGGCGAAGATCTGGAAGGGCATAGGATCCTTGTGATCTTCCATTGCTGCTGGTTTTGGTTTTGGTTTTGTTTTTGTTTTGGTTTTGGTTTTGGTTTTGGAGAAGGGAAACTGATTGAGAAGATTTTGGTCAGATAGGGGAATGGAGGCATGGATGCCCTTAAATAGAAAGGAAAGCCCTCATTGCTTTTGGGCTGTGATGGGCTTGTGAATTTTGGGTTGTCACTTGGGCTTATAGTTGACCATATTAAAATCCAAATTTCATTGTATTTTCATCCTTGTCTATTTTGACTATTGTATCCCTTAAAAAGATGGGTGGGTTGGGCTGGCCCGTTGGGAGATTGTGACTTGAGTCAGACTTATGGGTTTGGAATTCTTACACGGGCACCTCCAAAGTCTTCTAGGCTCAAGGCTCAAGGCTCAGGCCAACCCGTCGAGCTACGGCTAGTCTAGTAGCCTACCCTTCTAAAAAACAATTCCTATAAAATGAATAAATAAAAAACCTCGAAACTGCTATCGTATTGTTTAGTTTAGCTAGCAAAAACAAAACAGAAAAAGGAAAAGAAAGTAACCAAATTACCAATGAAGGAGGAGGATCCTATGAGCGATAGGAATCAGACCTTTCAAGCGGATCCAAATCTTCCTCGATGGGTTTGCCAGAACTGCCGCAACCCTCTTTGCATCGTCGGCGTCGATTCCTTCGCCGACAAGTTCTTGAACGACTCTTCTTCTCGTTCCGGTTAGCCTTTTCTTTTTTCTTTTTAAAAATTTCAAATCTCTGTTAGTAGAATTATCTGTGTTGATGACTTGCGAATGATGGAATTTGAATTGGTTTTGTGGTTTTCACTGGGAAAGATGGATGGGTTTTTGGTTGAGTGTGGAGGAGGTTAAATTGTTACTGAATTGTTTGAATTAATCATTCTCATATCTTAATCTTATCCTCAAACTGTGAGATTTAGTCAGTGGCTTATGGCGATTATTGAATTTTAGTCTGTCAACTGAAAGGTAACTGCTATCATCAGTCACCTTACTAATTGGGGGTTTAAAAACGCGACCGGTCCAATAGCTTTCGATGTTTTGAGTTTGTAAAATCTAGGCGGATTTATTTAGCTAGAATATGCTTCATTGTAAGGGGGTATTTGATTTTTTCTTTTTTTGAATGCCTGGAATGGGATAAATGCAGGAATGCAGGGCTGTTCTGTACATGGGGCCAACAGCATTTTAGGCTTAACACGTATGGACAATTCTTTTGTTGTGTTGCCAAAGCAAAAGCCCCAGGCACCAGGAGTCCCTCCACGTCCTCGTAGCGGAGCTGTTCAACCTGATACTGGCCAGTCTGGCAAGGCAATGGAAGAATCCTTTGTGGTTGTGTACAAGTCCGAGCCATCATCTGATGGAGGTGGGTCGCATTTGCCATCAATAGAAGGAGGGCCTAATGGTCATCTGCATCCCAATAATGCTGGATTCAACTCTACCATAACTGTTCTCAAACGAGCATTTGAGATTGCTACAACCCAGACACAGGTATAAAAATCTCAAGGTCTTGCGGCTGATGTCGAGGGTTGTTATTGGTGCATTGGGATCATGATCTTTGTTTTTCATTTTGTGCTTCCAGGTTGAGCAACCTTTATGCCTTGAATGCATGAGGGTGTTATC
>Ga0307517_10008325_pt1 | contig 14885 bp, 20 predicted proteins | sample 23_EM_MG_FD_194515 | JGI IMG/M metagenome (GOLD analysis project Ga0307517, IMG submission 194515) | Populus trichocarpa ectomycorrhiza microbial communities from riparian zone in the Pacific Northwest, United States - 23_EM | ecosystem: Host-associated > Plants > Roots > Unclassified | place... | reverse complement strand
GCCCCTGCATTACTCTCAGGTGTGCGGGGTTATCCTTCCCCACTCCGGCTGCCCCACGCTCAAATGAATGTAGTTTTGTCTCAGAAGTTGTACACATCAATACGGAACGCTTGACACCATTCGCAAAGGAACTGAACCTCTCCGTGGTCTCGCTTGGGAAGCATGTCACAGATCCTTCCGCACCATAATTTGGGACGGTAAATCTATCGAATCCTTTGGGATCTGAACTTGAGCCTGCCCCCGTGTTACCTTATAAATCTTCTGTGGCATTCAGTGTCCTTTCTGGGACGATCAAGGCGGTGGATAATGCGCACCGAGGATTGGCTGACCCTGGTGGAGGTGCTTTTAAGGATTACCCATCGCATATCACTCCGGGAACACAGGTAAGTGACGATACCCTTTGGTTTCGTACGGTCTGGGGGGTTCTCACCGTGACCGATCCTTCCGTCAGACACCGCAAATTATTGGAAACTTTACAAGAACATTTACCGGTACAATCGTAAGAGCGGCCTTAACACGTCTGTACAAAAAGGCGTTCATACAATCAACGAAAGTGAGTAGACAAAAACCTGAGCCCTGGAGATTTAGAGCTGAAATTTTACTCTAGATGTAAACGCACTATTGGAGATGGTCAAGTTCTTTTTGGTCCTCATTCTCAATGCCGATGGGGTGTTTTATTTGCAACCACTAATTGTTACCGCGACCGGAATCACGATACAGCGCCACGCATTTATATCCTTTAACTTGTATCCATGGTTATCAACCCATCCCCGTCTAAGTCAGGTAGCCCTTGTTCGTTATCAACTGAAAGGTCCGCAAGAAGAGCGTCAATGTCCGGGGTGACGACGAATCGCCTGTTGACATCCCCCAACACGCAAAGTTTCTTTTTCTGCTTGTCGATGTAGACCGCTTGTTGGAGGAAAGAAGGTTGTGTTGCGGCCGATACCTGGTGAAGGAATAATGAATTATGGATTGAACCACTAGCGATGACTCGAGGATCGGAGGAGACTCACATCCAACAAAATGCCGTTGGCGAGACGCATCTTGATCGCACCGCTACGGTACAGCTCAAGTTGACCGATGATACCGTCGACGAATGGGTCTGGAATCTTCTCCGCTGTGTAATCGTCTGGTTTCGTCGTAGGGGTGGCAGTTCCGCTTCCTAGGCCATCTGGGGTGGCAAATGTGACCTTCTTTGGAACATCCACGGCCTTTCCCTTTCCTTTATCCACAACAGGAACTGAGGGTTCTGCAACCTTAGGTGACGGAGAGATAAATTTGGGGAAGTTTGGCGGAAATTGGAAGAAGTAGACTTTATCCCGGCGCGTGTCAGGGTCCTAACGGTCCTAGACTCAGTAAGAGATCCGAGGGAAAATTGCAGACACACACATCTTGGTCGGGGGAGGTGAAGAAGTCTCCAGCAATTTGTTCTTCTTCTACCTCGTCCTCGCTTTCGCTGAGATTTACAGCGTTCGCGAGGTCGACATCGTCAGCCGCTGTTTCGTCAACGTCCATATCTTTGAAGTTTGCGGTTAGACTCGTGCCAAAGCACAAAACCACTTCACAAAACCTTCTCCCCGATCCAACCCCGGCTGTTCCGCCAGAGGTTTCTTCCCGTCCTTCTTCTTCGGCTTCACTTTCCTCTTGCGCTCGGACTCGCGTTTGAGCGTCTCCGGAGCCATCCAGTCCATCTTCCGAATGTCGTTCATGTCCACGATCTCAACCCCTTCATCTGGCTCAGAGTATAGCTCTTCATCGCTCTCAGCTTTCATGTCTCCTTCAGACTTTGGGTCCTTTTTTGCCCCGAGGGTGGGGGCAGTCGTCTGAGTAAGACCTGAACCGAGAGTACCTCCTTTCGACAGTCCAGAGGGCATAATGGATGTGAAATGGGAACGAGGGGCGGGACGATGACCAGAGCCAGCGAGAGAAGGGCCCATCGCGAACGGACCGCTAGCCCTCATCTCGACGGTAGGGCGGGGAGCACTTCCACGACCCCTTCCACGCCCTGCTCCCCCTCGTGTGGGAGCCGTTTGGCTGGATGACGGGCCAGCAACGGGCTCCTACAGGTGAAAAAGGTCACGGTGGTTCGTTGGATGGAATTAATTTGAGAACGCGCACCGGGATCGTTTCTCTGGGGGATGACATCAGATGGTTTCAAGTTGCGTTTCTATGTTTCGGACGAATACGCACGGTTTCACTCGTCTCGGCGGCAGAGTAGGGACAAATTTCAGCTTTTGGCCAGACCCCTTTGATTGGTCTGGCTTTTTCGCCAGACTTGGGATGGCCTTGCCTGTGCCTCCGGGCTGAGACATACTTACCGCCCGCTAGATCGACTTGGGGGATGGGGCGGAAGGTTGGTGATCGACTTGGGGGGTGCACCACGTGCCACTGGCAGCGCAACAGGGACCGAGAGAGCCTTACGATCTTTATCTCTTGCACCGATCATCGATTCAGTTACAAGGAATATGGCAGAGAAACCACCGCACTTGAGGGCCACATACAATGACATCCATAAACTCATCGGGGAGTCAGCGAAGCGTATTGCGGATTTCAAGCCCAGCCTGTTCGTTGCTATAGGTCATTCCGAACTTCCTCTGTCTTTGAGGTCATGCACTAACCGCAGATCACATAGGTGGAGGGTCAGTCATTCACCCCCTCGATGAGTTTGGTTCACGTTCCGAAACATTGACACCAGTGGATTCTTCCCGGCTCGTGTTCTGGTGCGTCTAGGCTTCTTTGATCCACATTCACTGGTCTCATACACTCGAATACTTAGCGTACGTTCTTGAAAGACGCCACCACAAACAAGAATATCCCCATTCACGCCATCGGCCTCTCTTTGTACGAGCCGATCCCGGGTGTTACCTCCGAAAAGTTGGGTACCGAAGTCGTCCGAACCCAATGGCCGTGAGTACCCCAAGGTCATCAATCCCATGAACAGCACATGACGCCCGTGCACAGCGGATCCGCCAAGGTTTTCCTCGGTAAGAGGATCTTGGTCATCGTACGCGGATTTTCGCATTCATTGCGCGATCCCTGAGAGACTGATTGATGTCTTCCAGGACGAAGTCGACGATTCCAGGACGACGCTTCAGTGAGCATTCCGGGACTTTGTAGAAGAAACGCCACTGATAGGAATAGATACGCCTTGGCTGAGCTTCAAAAGGATGTGGACACTGAATTACAGAAGCTCCCTGAGGCCGAGCGCGAGAAGAACCGCCCAGAGTTCGCGGTATATGTTGTCCACAACAAGCTGAAGGAGAAAGTGGGGAAACTTCCTACCGCCATCCCGTGAGTTGTTGAGGGAAGAATTTTCCACCGAATGGAAACTCAGTCGAGTTATCAGATACTATGCCGGTGCAGAAGTCCCTGATCTCTGGTGAGTCTAACCCCAACCCCCGCTATCTGATAAAACGAGACGGCTGATGGCGACGTCCCGGACAGGCTTGACTACCCATGGGAGACTGAGTCAGCATTCGTTTCGCCTTCGGCTCCTTCACGTGTCCTCATTCTGATTTACGCAGGGATATCGATGAACACGATCGGCTTGCCGGCTTGCAAAAGTGAAATTAGAGTCTTTAGAGGAGAAATATGCAGTGTACCACCCACCGTCTGCCGTTGTTTATCTAGGTCTGAGTTAACGCAGAATCTCGTCGGCCGCGTCTTTTTTTCTTGCTCGGCGAATCGCTCCGAACCCGTCGGGGGCATTTCCCTGGCCATCAAAATCGATCGCGGCGAAGTGTTCGCCCTCCGTCTCCCTCCCCCCTCCTCCAACGGTTCTCTTCTCTCCGGTTGGGCGTGGCCGCCCAGAGTTTCCGACGTTTCTCGCATCCCCCCGTTACCGAGGTCAGGTACATCCAGTTGCATCGCCTCCAAACCGCGACCGTTCCCTCGTGTTTCCGGTTGTAACCACACCCCCATGTCTTCTGGCGAAGAAGGCTACGAATATGAAGGTCTCTCCCCAAATGCTGGTCTCGGTGTACGTGTCCTAAGCCGGAAGATTCAACCACCTCGCTCACAATCTCGTTTTTCAGGTTCATATGTTAGCAGGAGCGTTGGTGAGTGACGCCAGCGGGGCTCGGAAGCGGGAGGTAATTCGGACGACGAGCTTACAACCACCTTCCGCAAGGCCGGTATCACAGAGCATTCTGTGATGTTCCCCGCAGATATGATCAAGGTAACAATTTTACATGTCGCACCACCGGATGCCCACTCATCGTATGTGTTCCCCCACAGACACGGATGCAGGTCTTCACTGCATCACCGGCAGCGATGTACACGGGCATAGGCAACGCATTCAGTCGGATATCTGCGACGGAGGGTTTGAGATCGTTGTGGAGGGGTGTCTCTTCGGTCATCTTAGGAGCGGGTCCCGCTCACGCTGTGCATTTTGGTACTTACGAGTTTGTAAAAGAGTTAACGGGTGGGAACGAGGAGGGTAGCCGTTGGGTATCAACAGGTGAGTTCAAATTTTATCCCTCCGGAATATCCAGAAATGACCTCCTTGCCCAGCCACTGCCGGTGCCTCTGCAACGATCGCAAGTGACGCTCTGATGAATCCGTTCGATGGTGCGTTTGTATAACGACTCGTCACCCCGCGACTGACTCGATGGACACAGTGATCAAACAGCGGATGCAAATACACCAGTCCCAATTCCGCTCTGTCTTCGATTGCGCCCGGACGGTTTATCGGAACGAAGGGCTGTTCGCATTTTACGTTTCGTACCCAACAACTCTCACGATGACGATTCCGTTCGCTGCATGCCAGTTCGCCGTGTACGAATGGACAAAAAAGCTAGTCAACCCTAAGGGAGAATACTCTCCGGTTACCCACGTGGTGGCTGGGGGAATGGCAGGTGCCGTTGGTGCTGCGGTCACGACACCCTTGGATGTCGCCAAAACGCTGTTACAGACTCGAGGTACCTCGCATGACTCGGAGATTAGGTCGTGTAGGGGGATGCTCCATGCATTCCGGATCATCTGGACGAGGGACGGCCTCAGGGGGTTCTCGAGGGGCTTGACGCCCAGGGTACTCACCCATATGCCGAGCAACGCACTTTCCTGGTTATCCTACGAGTTTTTCAGTGCGTCCACCACGTTCGGCACTCGCTATACACTTATCAATTTCCTTCCTTACAGAGGCAGCAATCCGAGACAGGTGACAAGCAGAATAGAGCGGGTTGATGTGCATAATTCCTCCAGTTTCACCTTACACATAATATCCTGTTTGCTGTCGTTGCGTCAATGTGATATCGCTGTTATACTTTAGTTTCTCGCATCATGCTCGATGGGCACTAATAATCTTGTGGTTGACAAAATCACGCACAATCCACAAATCAAGCGGTCCCAGCGGCTCTCCACCAACGCAAATGACCATCCTCACCTCCAGTTACAAATGCGCCTGAAGCGTTCGTCCCGGAAGGGTTTGGTCGCCAAGATACACTCCACACTTCACCGGTATCTTGGACAGTGGAGACGGCGGTGCGGGCAGATAAATCCCAAACCTTGACAGTTTTATCTGCGGATCTGTGGGCATACCAAATCAGTAGTCTGGGATTGGGAATACGCCAAACCTACCCCGAGAGGGCCAGCCTTCCATCTGGGGAAATTTGCGTGCTGAGAACCCACGACGAATGACCCGTCAGGGAAGCAACTGCCCCAGATCCTGGCTTTCCAGATGGGGACACTCGGACGTCATGTAGAATCAGGCGCTTGTCTTCGGACCCTGATAACAGAAGCTGGATGCGGTAGGATCAACGAATGCGATAGAAAATTAGTGAGGTTCTGTCCTCTCATCTTACCGATGAGTCTGGGGACCAGGAAAGCGTTCGGATTGACATGGCATGAGACGTGTATGTCGCAGTCAATTCTGATGTTTTAGCATCGAAAATGTACATCTGGCCTGTTTCCAATGCCAACGCTATCCTGTTACCGTCGGGACTCTGTATTCAAATGAGGACCCTCGATAAAGTTTCTCGGAAACAATATGCACTGACAAATCCGACGTACATAGGAACAACAGAGCCCAAACCTGGCGCGGCCAGTCGAAAGGGTGGCTCGATGTTGGCCAAATGTCGTGGGATCGGTGGAATGAACGAGGACATTTCCAGAACCACCACAAGAGACATATGTTGTGGCTTTGGGGTGCAAAGATACTGACCAGGCTAATTTCCTAACTAGTCAGCAGGACCACATGAGGTAAATCGATGATCACACACAAGGTTCAAGCTGACCGGATGCTGGCCGAGCATAACTCTCAAACTTCCCAACGATATCTCCGCTTTGGAGGTCCCACATCTGTGTCAGTCCCTCGACGCTGTTGAACAACGCGTATCTCCCGTCCTGGGAGGTGGAGAGAGAGGTAAGGCCGAGAGGATGGTGTGGCCCTGCCCGTGTGATCTGTCCGGAGCCAGAGTCCCATTGCTTGATGGTACCGTCTGCGGATACTGACAAGACTCTATCGTCCGGAGTCCAAGATACGCCCCAGATCGCGTCCTTATGAGCTGTTTTGGTCAGCCGGCATCACTCGATCCGAAGCGCGTCCATCCGCTCACGTTCTTGGCATACAACCGCGTTCAAATATGCGAGACTCTGCGGCCCTCGTGAGTTTCGCAATCAATCCCAGCAGGGTGAGGGCTTACCATGTTTTACCGTGGGATGCGACCGTGATGCTTGCCAGGGACACCAAGCGCACCGATCACCCGGCGCTCAAATTCACGGAGTCGGAGTCTGAAAGTCAGGGTAGTTCGGCGTGAGCCGTGAACCTTATTTTCTCCTCACATCAACGATAGCGGAAGACCTGTAACCCACCTGTAGAACTACATCCAAGTGCGTATCTCGAAATTTCGCGCGGTTCTCGCTGGATTTGACCGTCCTGTTCTCTTCCTAGAATGTCTGAAGCTGGAGATGACATCCCAATCGAAGAAGCCCCAGAGGAGCAGGTCGAAGTCACCGCGACCGATGCCCCGAGAGGAAAATTATCCGTCGAGGAAGCCCTGCAGGTGCGCTCAGAACGCTCCTATCCCTTAGCCCAAAACTCACGATTCCGTCATATTGTAGCAAGTTTTGAAGACTGCTCTTCTTCACGATGGTCTCGCCCGTGGTCTCCGTGAAGCTACCAAGGCTCTCGATAGACGCCAAGCTCACTTGTGTGTCCTCGTCGAGACCTGTACCGAGGCCGAGTACATCAAGTTGATTGAGGCCCTCTGTGCCGAACACAAAATCAACTTGATCAAGGTCGGTGACTCGAAGGTTCTCGGTCAATGGGCTGGTCTTTGCAAGATCGACAAGGAGGGTAACCCCCGTAAGGTCGTCGGCTGCTCTTGCGTCGTTGTCAAGGACTATGGTACCGAGAGTGAGGGTCTCCACGTCCTCGTTGACTACTTCAAAAACCGTTAAGGTGAGCTGGTGTTTGGTTACTTCTTTGTTTGATGACAACAAGACTCCCTCTACGGAGAGTTACTGTGAGGATATCAGTCTATCCGGAATCATTACATTTTTAACTGAACCCTCTTCGCAAAAGTTTTGTCGACGAAATACTGACCATCCACTGCAGATCCTCATGCGCACCTGTCATTGTAATTACCCACTGCATGCATAATAAAATGTATTCGGATCTCCCTCATTAGACCTGAAGGATGTGTTGTCCAAGACGTTCACCCAGCCGGTCTAAATCTCCCGCATTGTTGTGTTGATGTTGAGAGTTGAGCATTTCCTGATTCAGAAACTCACCGCGAACTTCCATCATGTCCCGGTCCCCCTCTCGACGGCCGCTCGATTCGCACGGCTCACCGAAACTCACGGCCAGGAGGAAGAGGCCTGGGTTTAGGTGTAGACCATTTCTGCTTATTCTCTTGTGCATGTTCTGGGTCTATTGCGACATCGACAAGTGGACGAGAAATTTCGAACCCGGTGGAGGGACGTCCGATCTCAAGGAGGAAAATCTCACGATACCCACGAGAAACGAAGCTTCCATCCGGAATTCACATCCAACGATTTTTGACAACACTTTTGACTCCCTTCCCTCGCGCACCATCGCGGCAATACTGCCAGTCACTTCCTCCTCTCTCCCTCATCTATCTGGATATCTCTCTGGACTGTCCACAATACCCCACCTGAGCGAAATACACCTACTTTGTCCGGAGAACGTTATCAATGCCGTTCGAAATGTCCTCCGACAAACGCTATCCAACGCTCACGGGTTTGATCACACCGAGTTCTTCGTTACTTTCTGGCGACATGAGTGGTCCGAGGCTGAATCGACCCTCCGAGTGGCGTCGGGTATACTTTCCAACCATATCCTTGTCCTTCCTCAAGACGCCTTTGCAAGTGTTGATTCTGTTTCTCGGAATATCCTGCTCTCTGGGCCTCCGTTGCTCCCCGTTCCCCTTGGTCTACGTGGCTCGGAGGTGTTGTGTGACACAAAATATCAAGGGTTCTTGGCTGCTCGCTTTGTCGTACCTCCGGTACTTTTACCATCGCGTCTCGGGACAACGAACCAATCATACTTTCATCTGACCTCATGGCAAGAACTAGGGGCACACTTCACACAAGTCGAGGGGGTTGGTGGGGTGGTGCCACCCGAAACACCGGAGAATATGAGTAGCTGTAATCACCTGGATGCTTCGCAAACGGTTTCTTTACATCTAGGACACTCCCATTCTCCTTCCGACTCTTCCGAGACCAACGACGCGTTCGTAATCCTGGCTGCAGAAAGGGGGGATATCCCGGCTTTCTCGAAGCTCGCGTGCGAATTCAAATCCAGAGGAAAGGAAGTCAAGCTCATTGCATACGGAGTTCCATCTAGTCCTCTTATGCCCTCCGATCCCACAAGTGAGGGTTGTGGTGTCGCTTATACCCAGGTCCACGATCTACAAGATCCCATACTCTATCAGCTTCTTGGTCGTTCACCGGGCGTATTCCTGACGCTGAAGGAATACCGCCTTCCTCCGGAGTCTCCGCTAGAAACGAACGCAGAGGCAGCTGTGATTCGCATACCTCGTATAGACATACCTCATTGCGATTGGATAGCCTCTCTCGGAATCCGGGAATTAAGAAGTGAGCACTCGTTACAGTTTTATTTCGAATAGTCCTGACGGACCCAGACTGGCACGTCCCTACGGTCGAGATATCCGTCATCACAAATGATAGACCGAACTCCCTGCGACGGCTCCTACAATCGTTGTCGAAATCTCGATACTTCGGGGACAAATTGAACATCCGGATCAACATCGAACAGGATGCGGACTACGAAACGCTTGAGCTTGTTGGTCACTGGAACTGGGAGCACGGTAGCGTATCCGTCACTAGACGGGTCATCCACGCTGGCCTACTTCCTGCGGTTGTGGAATCGTGGTATCCACACTCGAACCATTCGTATGGGTTAATCCTCGAAGACGATGTGGAAGTATCACCTCTTTTCTACGGTTGGTTGAAGATGAACCTACTTCGATATAGGTATCGTGTTCGTCGCTCGAAGGCTACTACCTGTCATTCACTCCCTTCACCGGAATAGGTACGGCGAAAACGAGAACCGGTCTGCGCAGATGTTCGGAATCAGCTTGTACCAACCAAAAGTCATCGAGACGAGACAAGAAGGAAGGGCTTTCTTCAACCCCCGGACCGTGTTCGCAGCCAACGACATGGCCGAGTACACGACCCCATATCTCTCCCAGATCCCCTGCAGCTGGGGAGCGGTCTACTTCCCCGAACACTGGCGCGAATTCCATTCCTACCTCAACGTTCGCCTCTCCGAGGCCCTTTTTGGTATCGACGCGGTCGTTGTTCCAGACGCGAGGTCGAATCGATGGTCGAAATCGTGGAAGAAATACTTCATCGAACTGGTTTATCTGCGCGGATACGTCATGGTGTACCCGAACTATGACAATTTCGTGTCCCTCTCCACGAACCACCTCGAGATCGGGTCGCATGTGAAGGACACCCCACGGGAATCTTACGTGCAAAAGAGGGAGATGTTCCGCGTTCCGCTGATGGACTCGGAAGGTGCCACACGGCTCGTGGATCTCCCGCACGGAATGTTGCCGGTGTTCGATGATCTTCCTGTCCTCAATCTCTTCGGTCAGCTGAGCTCTCTGGAGACTCTCATCTTGTTGGGACGAACGCGACGATCAGAGATAGTCCCTACCTGCGAACATTCACCCGAAAACCACATCCGACCTGGTTTCAGAGGCCTCGTTTGTACGCCCCGTACCGAATAAGCCAGCTTTGCAGTCTGCTCCTCATAACCCTGCACACCCCCGCGCTCAACCAATTCGTTTTTCTTTTTTCGCTTAAGCAAGAGATTTTCCAGAATGTAGTCGCAACATTGTATAAATAGTAAGAGCTGTAGGGTGGTAACGACAAACATCTTTGGACAGATATCGAGAGATAACTGCACAAAGGATCGGTCACAAAACGCAGGGAAGAAGGGAGAAGAAATGCGGCAGATCTAACTATACTACGACCTGAGAGCTATCTAAACCCAGGGCGTGTAGGAAAATGTTGACGTTGGCGAGTTTTATCGCGGCATCCTCCTCGTTGCTCGCCCAGCCTCTGTTGATGGAGACGACGTTGTCTAAGATCTTCTCGCGCAGTGTGGCAACGAGATGCTGTTGCTGCTCCAGGGAGGCGTGCAGAGCAATGGCGGCGAGAAGCTGCCAGATTTGTTGGTCAGCAATATCGTGCTGGGGCGAGGGGACGAAGTTCGTTCCAGCGATCGCTGCAGCACGTGTTGAAGGAAAGAGGAGCAGAAGGTGTGGCGCAATGACATGGAACAGGGTGTTGAACACAATTTGCCTGTTCAATGAGTTTAGCAGACACAGCGACTGAAGACTTCGGAACATACCATTTCTCGAGTTCTTCCGGAGAAGGGATCTCGGCTAGATCTGAGGTTTGCTTGAGATCCTCGACTCTGCTCAGAAAGATCGTAAGCAGCGCGATCAACGGCTAAGGTCGTCTATGATCAGCGGAGGTATATGAAATGGAAGTTCAGGGATACTCACGCGTGTGTGGCATATCGTCATTATATCGTTGTGCTTGATCAAAAGTTCCAACAAACCACTGATCGGGGTCAAAGTGATCTTAGCAACGACGAGCATCATGGTATGCATCACAGTTGCAAGGAAGGTGTCCGTGGCCTCGGAGGTGTCGTATATGATCGTGGCATCGGCGACGACGTCGAGTTGTGAGAAGCATGCGACGAGCAACGTGAGCATCGTAAGCATCCGTTTCTGGCCAAGTATGTGTGCATCTCGCGAGAGGAGCTTCTTGCCCTTAGGTGGAACGAGGAGTGAAATAAACGGATGGGGTTTGCTGTCGGCGCAGTGTTAGTGCATGGGAGTCTCGACATGGGGCATTTGAATTACCTAGTCTCGAGGGTTACCATAACTTTCCAACCGTCCCATAGTTCCTCGACAAGTTCATCATCCTTATTTTGCCTGTTCCGGCGACACATTTAGCCAGTAGGACGGATAATTGTCCGATCACGCGCTTACCAGATACTGGTCATCGCAGTGTCTGTCTCAGCGGGGATCGTCCGCCTGTGCGAATCGATATGCATGGTGAGCTCATACAGGTGCTCGAGGATCCGGAGTGACTCCTTGTACGTAAGAGGGTCCTTTTTGACGACCCCATTCGACTGCAAGTCCCGGTGAGAGACGCCCGACAAGACGAGCTAAACACCCACCTCTACAGCAGCCCCATTGAGATTCCTCGCAAGGTCCGCCCCTGCACTGTCGCCGTTTGCGGAACTGCCGGGAGCGTGATCCGGATTCACGGAAGAGGCGGAATCCACTTGAAGGAGCTGGCGTGGAGCAGCCTTGTAGCTGCGACCAGAAGTCTTTCCCAAAGCGCCTTGAAGGCTGTTCAAGGCTGATGAGAGGAAGCCGTCAAGGAACTCTCCTGGACCAAGAGATCGGGTCAAGGCTCACAAGCTTTCTCCTTCTCCCGTAACCGAGCGTTCTGAACAATACGCTCAACTTGAGCCTCCATCTTCTGTAGCGCATTTGCCCTCCTTCCGCTGCCCTTTTGGGTCAGACCTGCACCAACGCCTCCACTCTTGCCAAATTTCACAACGTGTTCATCATTGGGGTTCATCCCCATGCGGGATCGCAGGTTCGAGGCAAACACCTGCGCATAGTAGTCGTCGGCGTAGGGGTCCTGGGTGACAAGCTGAGAGACTTGGATCCGGGTGATGAAGTCCTTGTCCGACTGTGTCATCAAATCGTTGTACTTGGACTAAAGAAAACCTCAGCCGCTGGATGTTCGGGGAATGAAAAAAGGCAGACCATGTGAGCGACCTTCGCTTGTCGTCTCCTCCTCTTATCCTCCATCCGCTCAGCCTCCATGATCTTCCTCATGGCCTCGGCCCGGAGGGTCTCCTGATCGATTTGGTTGGGAGATCCTTTGAGCTGTTGCAAAAGTTCAAGTTGAGCGGCCTCGGCGAGCAACCTCTGTTGGACTTGGACATCCTGGGGAAGGTACTGCATGCTCTGCTGGAACGGGACCTCGAGTTGGTCATTGATGAAAGCGGCGGGGGACTGTTGCTGTTGTCTACGTCGCAAGAGTTGTTCCACAGCCTGAATCTCCCCCAACGTCGCCCCAGCAGAGACCTGGCGTTGATGTAGAGCCGCACGAGCCTGTTGCTGTTGTTGTTGGGCCTGGTGGAGTTGTTGAGCACGAAGTCGCCTCTCGAGTTCTTCCATTTGAAGCTGTTCCCGGTAATCCTGAAGCTCCTGAAGTTCCTGGAGTTGCTGCTGTTCCCTAAGCTGCTGCAACTGTTGCTGTTGGAGTTGTTGTTGCTGTTGGAGGAGAACCTGTTGCTGTTGCTGGTGGAATCGGGGGGATTGGGAATGGGGATGCATCCGAGGGGGTGGGGTATTACGCTGTTGTAACTGTTGCAACTGCTGTAGCTGATGTTGTTGAGTTTGCTGCTGCGGCTGCGGCTGCTGATAAGCGGCCGGATGAGGTATCGCGACGTCCCCCCTACTCCGCTGGGCCAGGGCCCTCATCTCCGCTTCCACCTCCTCAAGGGTTCGCGCCACACCCGGTTGGGAACTGCTGAACGATCCCTGGGACAGTTGTTGCGGTAAAGCATGAGAGTTATGAGGTGATTCGTAATGCAGAGTCTCTGCCGCCCCAAAGGGAGAAAACTTGGCGGAGGAAGATGGGGGAAGTTGCTGCAGGACCTGTTGGACTTGTGGGAGTTGGCCAGGCGTTCCAGACCGGCCATTACCATTCGCACGCGGTAACATCGAGGTGACAGAGCGGTCGTCCCATCGCGACTCTAACGACGCTTGAGATTGTCGCGCTGTGAAAGGGAAAGGTTTGTCAAACACCAACAGATCTCAGGCGGTGCACCCACTCGCAAAATGAGGACGCGAATCTAGCAATGGATCCCTATCGAAAGTGTTTTGACGTGGCTCCGGTGCAGATGGCTTTGCAGGCGCATCGTCGGCGAAAAATGTTGACTGGGAGAAATCAAAGTCCTTGCCTACAGCGAAATAGGGTCAGTGGTGGATGTTGGGGAATACAAGGGATTAGACACACCGACTGGGCCGGTTCCGCCAAAGGTCTCGTCGTTAAGATCATCATCGCCCTCCCGGAGAGCATCTCCCAGACCGTCATAGTGTTCGGTTCCCCAGGTGTAAACAGGAATGTCGGAGCCATCGTCGAGCTTTCCCTCTAGGTATTTTCGCTTTTCATTTTCTAGGTCGTTGTTGTCGATGCCGAAGAAAGACATTTATCTGGCGAGCATAACCACTGGGCCCAAGACAAAATCGTGGACAGTGAACCAGACGCGGACGGGAAACACCTGCCACTTTTGGCGAGCAGACGCCCGCTAGGTCGAATCACGACGGCACGGCTCTCGATTGTTCAGCGAATCAAGTGTGCAACTATTCTACCTCCACCCTTTACATCTTTCCAGTCCTCTTCGCTTGCCAATACCTCGTCATCCATGAAAAGAATCACATCTCCACCCGTCTTCCGCTTGACCCGACCAGCAAATCCGTCCAAAGTCTCACCAGGAATCACCGGCATCTTCCACAGGTCACTCGTATCAGGGCATATCACCTTGAATACCGCGCTCCTTTCCCTCTTGTGTCCAACATGGGATGGTTTTCCGACCTGCGCTTCCTTCGTTTTACTTGTCTCCTCTTCGGTGGACGTGCTGTTGGTCGCTGTGACACCTACGTCTGCCTTCCTCCGCAGGGTGCCCCTGACCAGCTTGGAAACCTCGACTCGCCTAAGAACGCGGGCCGCGACATCATCAGGCGACACTTCCGAGTCCCCGCTCACGAGATTGTTATCCACAATGATCAAACGCCGGTTGTTCCGTCCGGAGAGTCCGGTTCGACCGCCAGTTTCCGATCGACGCCTGGGTCTGGGGGTTGGAAGCTTCTCAGTTTCATTGGAATCGGGGACAGCTGACACAACAGAGAACTCGCTATGACTCGAATTCCTGGGATCAGGGAAGTAAACCCAGCTGGGAGTTCGCACGGGAGCGAATGATTCCTGACTGAAAATTGAAGGCGTGGAAGGCGGAGAGAACGCTTCTGGAGATACAGGTCCCTCCGAAGACAGACAAGTCGACGAGTATGAACTCGGTGAAGAAAAGGAGAAACATCTTCCTGGTCGTGCGGGTAGGTCCTCAGGAGGTTGAGTTAGTTGTTGCGTTTGCTGAGGGATACGATCTGAATATCCTAAGTCAAGAATTTGGTCAAAGTATACTTGTCCGTGTGGCCGTGGGTTTCGGTGAGGTGAGGGTAAAGCCATCGCCCGGTACGTGTATGGCGGAGGTTGAGAGGTATTGCGTAACTCTGGAGAACTGATTTGGGGTCGGAGACGATGTCCATTGATCAATTGGTTGCGCGGCTGGTCGAAATCAT
>Ga0307517_10008324_pt1 | contig 14887 bp, 19 predicted proteins | sample 23_EM_MG_FD_194515 | JGI IMG/M metagenome (GOLD analysis project Ga0307517, IMG submission 194515) | Populus trichocarpa ectomycorrhiza microbial communities from riparian zone in the Pacific Northwest, United States - 23_EM | ecosystem: Host-associated > Plants > Roots > Unclassified | place... | reverse complement strand
CTCATATATATAAATAGGAAAGGTTGACTAAGAGATAAGTAAGGCCATTCTATTATTCTCAACTTGGTATCAGAGCCCTAAATAACTTAAAACTCCCTTTCTCCCTCTTCTATGGACTCTTCTTCTCAGCCATCTACTACCTCTCCCCCTGCTGCACCGCTGGTACAGATCCTCTCATCTGTCGCACCATCAATGCAATCGATGGGTGTTTCTTTCTTTGCCTCTATCTTGTTGTGGCCAATGCCACCAGATGCTGACCAAAATCTTGCCAACTTGAACACCACTCCTCTACTGCAGCCTGCCTCTACTACTGTCATCCACCTTGCTTCGGTGGACAATATTGTTTCCCTCTCCCACACTCACCAAGTTATCTCCTTTAAATTGATAAACATAAACTACCTATATTGAAGAATGCAGATGAAGCCATATCTCATAGGCCAAAGAGTTTCGGGTTTGTTGATGGCTTAGTTTCATGTCCTCCTCAATATGTGTGTGCTGTCGATGGTACTTCTCTTGAGGTAAATCATTATTTTCTTCATTGAAAGCAGCAAGACCAACTCATTCTAAGTGCACTGCTTTCTTCGCTCTCCATAGATGTTCTTCATCTTGTTGATGACTTCAAAACTTTACACTCTGTTTGGCGCATGCTTGAGCAAGCTTTAGCTTTTCTGTCTAATTCTCTTATCATGCAACTTTATGGCTCCTTTCAAAATCTTCAACAGGGAGATGATTTGATCACTTGGTTTATGCAAAGAGCTAAGATGTTATTTGATGAGTTCGCCGCTGTTGGCCAGCTTATTTCACTAGAAGATTTTAACTTGCATGTGTTTCGTGGTCTTCGGGGAGAATTTAAAGACTTAGTCACAAGCCTTATGACCAAGGCAAAACCTCTCTCGTATGTCGATCTCCATAGTTATTTTCTAACGCATGAATTTCTTCACAAGACCGCCCTTCAATCCATGAAGTCTACTGTCATCAATGCCCCTTTACTACCTACGCCAAACACACCACTTTTAGCCCTTGTTGTACACCACCAGCCTTCTAGAAATTTTGGCAGAAAAAAGTTGGTTTCATGAAGGATGGTGCCCCAACTATGATAGTGGCAGAGGGAATAGGTCTACTGCTTCTAGGCTTGATTTTCGCAGCTTCAATGGACCTTCCAACATTGAAGGGAGATAGGGCAATTGGCATCGAAACAGGAGGCATTCTACACCCTCACATTGGATTAATATACGTTGCTAATTATACCAATCTTTTGGCCATACAACTCCTCACTGTTCTCAACTTCAGCACCATGGACATGGACAACAACTTAGTGCAAATCTGGCGTTGAGCAATGTTTCCTTAACAAGTATTGATGATTGGCTTCCGGACACCGGGGCTAATCAACACGTCACACTTGATCTTGCAACTTTGACAGGGTCGGAACCATATCTCGGTAATGATCATTTACATATTGGTGATGGTAAGAGACTTTTCATATCTAATATCGATCATACTAAAATACATACACAACATCATATTTTCACTTTGTCTAATGTTCTTCATGTCTCACATATTACGAAACCTTTGCTTTCTGTTCATAATTTTTTTCTTGATAACAATGTTTATTTTGAATTTTACCCATTTGTTTTTTATGTCAAGGATCTCAACACCAAGGCAATACTCCTTTCAAGTCAGAATAAGGATGGTCTTTATGCTTTGACTAGGTCTTCTATTTTGTTAGTTTCTCAAGCTTATTGGTCTCATTGCTTATCTGCTTTTACGGATTTGTGGCATCGTCGACTGGGTCATCCTACTTCTCGTATTTTTAAATTATTAGTTTTGAAAAATAAGTTACTTGTAATAACAAAGGTCTTAATTTTCAATGTTAAGCTTGTCCATTAGGAAAGTCGTTGCATCTGCCTTTAAAACCTACGAGTTACAAAAATTCTGCTCCACTTGAATTAATATTTAGTGATGTTTGGGGTCCTGCTCCTTTCTTTTCATTTGATGGTTTTTCTTATTTTGTTATCCTTGTTGATGAGTATATAAAATATATATAGTATTACCCTCTTGTTGCCAAGTCTGATATTTAGTCTGTTTTTCATCAAGTTCAGCCTCTCGTTGAGCGTCAATTTCACTAAAAATTAAATCTGTTCAAATTGATTGAGACGGTGAATACAAAAAATTATCTACTTTCTTTCAGACCATTGGTGTTCATCATTGTCTAATTTGTCCTCACACTTATAAACAAAATGGCATAGTTGAACATCGTCATAGACATTTTATGGAAACCGGACTTACTCTTCTAGGACAGTGTAACACACCATTAAGATTTTAGAATTATGCTTTTGAAACCTCAGTTTATCTTATAAATCATATGCCTACTCTTGTCCCAAAAAATAGATCTCTGTTTGATTGTTTGTTTTACCGGTCTCTAGATTATCATCTTTTTGCGTACCTTTAGGTGTCTCTGCTTTCTGTTTTTGCAACCCTATCATAATCATAAATTAGACCTTCGTTCCTCTCTATATGTGTTTTTCGAGTGTAGCTCCTCTCACCTTAGTTATCATTGTCTTGACATTGTATCTCAATGCATCTATATTTCTCGTCATGTTTGTTTTTATGAACATGTGTTTCCTTTTGATATATTTGAATAGATTGCACAATCCTCCTCTCTTTCCTTAAACCAACTCGCCACTATCCTCCTACCCAATCTGCTACATTCACCATTGTTTCACACCACTCTAGACTACAAAACCCACCCATGTGTCTCTGTTGCATGCCACCCATTCTCTACTCACCCACAACAACACCACACCTTACCTCTCTTATCACCACATGCATATTTATCTAACCATCCCACTGCATGTACATATAGGCGTGCGATTCCCTTTGGTTTCTAGCAAGACATCTCTGTTGTTGTTGGGTCACCTTGTTGTCCCCCTTTTCCTTCACCAATTTCTTCCAGTGACACCTCTACTGTAAACCCTTCAACTACGAAAACTTCTACCTTTGCCTCTCTGGTTGGACTGAATTTGATGGTTGATTTCTCTTTAACTGTTGCAGCAAGATACCATTTTTCCGTCCTCTCTTCCTGCCTCGCCGTCCATAGTCAGTAGACACCCTATGGTCCTTCGTCAGCAACAACAAGTCTGGTTGTTTCTGCTGTCGCTGCTACTCCTTCATCTTGGGTAATGTCCTCTCCTACCTCTGAACCCATTGCATTATCTGACAAGTATGAGGTTTGACATGATGTTATGCGCGATGAAATTCAGACCTTGTGCTCTAACCACACCTAGTCTTTAGTTCTCTTTCATCCTTCGATGAATGTTGTTGATAGTCAATGAGTGTACCAAAATAAAATGTTGTGTTGATGGTAGCATTGAGCACTATAAGATGCGTTTGGTTGCTAGAGGTTTTACTCAGCGAGAAGGCATTGATTACTCTGAAACGTTCAATCTGGTTATTAAGCAGACAACCATCAGATTAGTTTTTTTATTGCGATTTCATGTAATTTGAAGATCCATCAACTTGATATTCCCAATGCTTTCCTCAATGGTGTTCTTACTGAAGAGGTTTACATGAAACAACCTTTAAGTTTTGTTGACTCTGCTCTTCCATCTCACGTGTGCCGATTGCACAAGTCCTTACATGGTTTAAAACAAGCATCGAGGGCATGATACACTCGTCTGAGTGATTTTCAGCTCTCGATTGGCTTTCTTGCCTCCAAGGTTGATAACTCCTTGTTTATCTTATCTGTTGGTACTAATATCTTTTATCTTTTGGTGTATGTTGATGATATCTTGCTTATGAGCAACAACTCTTCTATGTTTAACCGCCTAATACAGTTATTGAGCTCAGAGTTCAAGTTTCGTGACTTAGGTGCAATTCATTATTTTTTGGGTATTGAAGTTCAGTCCACTGGTTTGGGTTTGATGCTACGCCAACACAAGTATATTATTGACATCTTTACTCGGGCTGGTATGACTTCCTACAAACCAATTGATACTCCAGTTTTTACTTTGAAAGTTGAAAGTTACCATACTACTAGATGTTTTGTTTTCTAACCTTACAAGGTTTTGTCAAATCATGGGTGCTCTTTAATATCTCACCTCCAAGCGCTTAGAAATCTGCTTTGCTATTAACAAAGTTTGTCAGTTTATGCATGCTCCCACAGATTCTCATTGGGCCGCCATTAAACGTATTCTTCGCTATCTTAAAGGTACGACATCCTATGGCTTCCATATCACTCGTAGTTCCTCTTTTGCTCTATATGGTTTTATGTATGTAGATTAGGCAGAAACTATTGATGATCAATAATCTACATGTGGTTACCTTGTCTTATTTGGTCAGACGCTGATTTCATGGAAGTTAAGCAAGCAACGCATAATTGCCCGTTCCTCTACTAAGGCTAAGTATAAAGCCTTAGCAGACGACACTGCTGAGGTTATCTGGCTTCAGTATTTATTAACAAATTTGTAGATTCTGTCTGCCTCTGCTCCTATCATTTGATGTGATAATCTTGGTGCTACTTATCTATCTGCAAATCCTATCTTTCATGCTTGTGCTAAACATGTTGAAGTTGATTATCATTTTGTACGAGACCGAGTTGCAAAGAAAGAGTTTCAGATTCGTTTTATCTTTTCTCAGGATGAAATTGTAGATGTCATTACTAAACCGTTTTCCATTGCTTCATTTATTGCTTTTCGTTATAAGCTTCGAAGCGATCCTCCACCCCTTGACTTGAGGGGGCATATATATATATATATATACACACACACACACACACACACACACAAGAATTCGTATAGGATTATTCTAATGTTGTGGTTCCTACAGTTACTACCATGTACTGTTTCATGCATATAAATGAGAAAGGTTAGCTAAGAGATAAGTCAAGCCATTTTATTATTCTCAACTGTGATTAATTAATTTAGATGTGATCTTGTATTGGGTAACAAAATTTTAAATGCATAAAATAATTGTTGGTGTTTTATAATGCATTATATTTATATTAGTTAGGTAATTTTGTTATATGTTTTTCTAATTTGTGTTCATTGTTTCAATTTTTTGAGATACTTTTTTTTTATTGTGGGTTTATCTTGAGGAATTATTGGTTTGGAGATAATAACAAATTTTTTTTTTTGAAAACTACAACGAATTACTAATGAAATATCATGTCGAAAAAATAAATAGTGATTGATTTGTAAAGAAAAAAAAGAATTGTAAAATTTAATTTTTAAAAGTGAATATTTCATTGGTATTATAAATTATCGATGAAAACAATATAATAAAAAAAAACATGACAAGATATTTTGGATGACAATATTCTGTTGGCAATCACTAATTACCAATGAGATTTTTTCTAAATATTGACAGATATTCTATTAACTTTTCTTAATTTTCTGGTTGCGTGACTGTCGCATGCCACAAAATTGTTTCATTAATTGTTTTATGATTTCCTCAAATATCAATTCATATGAGAACCGACCCAATCCATTGTATTCTTCGTATTATTGAAGGTAATCTTGGGTTTTTTATTTTCTTTTTTTATGAATGTTTAGAATGGTAGCTTTAGAGGTCAGACATTTTTCTATTTTTCTTTTATAGGTCAAGGTGGTTTAGGTCAAGTTTAGAACCCAAACCCTAATCTTTAAGTCAATGATTTGATCGCTTGAAAAACATTCAAAATAGTCTTAAAATTTGGGAAATTCCAAGTAAGTTATTATTCTGGTTTGATTAAATTTATACTTTAGTTACAACTTTTAAATGCCGCAAAGAGCATTCAATTAGGGTTTTAGATTAGGGATAGCAAGAGGCTCTGATACCAAATTGAGAAATAATTAGGAGGCTTAACCTAATAGTTAGCCAACCCTTTCTATATATATGAGTAGGGTAATATACAATAGTAAATGTAGAGATTACCACATAAGAATATAACTACAATATTTCCTATATAGTTACATTCTATAATAAGCCCAAAATAAACATGCGAAACATAAACAAGTGAAAGAAGTTGTCATAAACTTGAGAGAAACGAATAAGGTTGCTAAATTTACTTTCAATTTTGTTCTTTTCACTATCTTATAATTATAATGATCACATAATTTTTTTTATTTTTTTATAAATTTATCAATATATTTATTATTAATAGACTCATCATCGACAATAAATTGTCAACAAAAGTTTTTTTGATATATTGTTTTTGTTCCCGAGTTCATGGATTACCAGTAAAAATATTAAATCTGTTAGTGATATAAGGTAACTTGGAAATAAGTATTAAGCATAGTAATGGTTCTCTGAGCTATGACGAGTCGTCCTTTTCTCTTTGCATAAATCTGTGGCTGGGTGAAAATAAGTTGTTGGCTAGCATTGAAAGGCACCGTTAGACATGTAGGAAGCTGGCATAAAATGTATGTAAGCTAAACTTGCACCAATTGAGGTCCTCCTTACCTGAAATAGTGGAATGCTCACTGGTTGGTTTCTCCGCTATTGAGTTGAAGTCTTAATGGTGAAGGACAGCCTTTACGGATCTGGTTGTTTCACATGATACGAGTCTTATTTTGTCCAATAACTCCATTGAAAGATAGTAGCTGCTGCGGGAGAGTGGCAGGTTTTTCACATTGATTTCCATCTTATAGATTATTGATTACCATTTTACTAGAACAGTAGTTCCACTTTTGTCTACCCACACACTCAATAATTCTGCTATGATAATGTAAGGAATAAATGTGATGCTGACGGTTAAGCCTCGTTTTGGGATTCGGCAATAACAGCCTTTTCATCAATCCCAGTTTGAGGATTCAGGTGATTGTCATCTGTTCCTTCTACGACTTTGCTTTTTATAATGGGCAATTTGTGCCAAGGCTAAACTAAGAAAACATCGTCATGTCTGTTAGTTTTATAACAGCCTATCTGACATATGAAGACGTCATTTGAGCCCTCATGTACGTAGTATGTTTTCTTGGAGGTTGGTGAAGTACTTCTTATGTGGCGAAATAAGATCATGATTTTCTTAGTGCTGAATCCTTGGAACTTATGAATTCCTGTCATTGGATCTGAACAGATCTTCACTTCTTAAGCAAAAACCATTTCCATATCTTCTTTTTTCTGCCTAATTGTTCATGCTCTTCCATTTAGAAGTGATTTTATGCTCTTTCCCTTTCTGGTTCTTGATCATTTTAAGTTAAGGAGCTGTTTCCATTCTGAATTTTCCTTCTTATAAGCTGGTCAGTATGGAGAAATCATTCTGAATTTTCCTTCTTATAAGCTGGTCAGTAGGAAACAACCTAGATTGTAATTTTAATTACACAGACCAAATCAAGATACATTTGATTTATAAGATATCGAGAAGCCATCAACAACATATGACTGCAACTCCTCAAGACAAAGGCCATATACAAACTATCACCATCAGCAACATACTCCAGCGATATTTGATCATTGGGTAGTAATCCTTTAATCTTGTATATATTAACATTCTGCTGGTGCAACTCCTAAGCAGCGTTGAACTGGTGATCAATTCAAGAGGTACGTATGATAGCTAAATCTCACAACTCCAATTGATCAATGATTTTACTTCTTCGGCACCCAGCATCCATGTAATCCATAAGGTAGACCGTAAGGGAACTTTGCTCTTGCAATCTCTTCAAATGTGGATCCGTCAAGTAACAGTGCGTAACCATCTCCATTTTTCTCACTGATCATGGAGATCAGCACACCTGCGACCATTTCCATATAATTAATAATTAAAAAGAAGATTTAGTCATGAAGTCACTGGCTAAACTTTATTTTTTAATCAATATTTGAGGTGTTTGTTACGTTAACAAGACTCAAATAAAAAAGCAATATCCAGAAGTGATACTCTTATTGAATTTTGTTGATTGAATTTTTTCTTCTTCGATATAATTAGGGTTACAGAGGGGGGAAAAGCATGTAGCTCGTTTAAGAAATGGTCTTTGGACGAGTCAAACTCCTTGCACAACATCGATGTATATTTCTGATAATATGTAAAAAAGAAAACAAGTGTTTCAGTTAGGTTTTTTAAAGGTTTTCAATGGCAAAGGAACAGACAAACCTCAATAAATGTATAGAACTGCCCTTTTGAGCCAAGTGGATCTCATATTTCGAATTAAAATGTTTGGTAAACAAGAAAATGTGATAGCATTTACTCACCATCATCCTCTTCTGTAGCACCTGGGCGAGCCACAAAAAATGGTTCCGAGGGCACAGCACCCTCTTCGTACCAATTCTTTGCCTTCTTCTCGAACAAATCAATCTACATTGGTATTTACCAAAAACAACATTAAAATTAACTTTCGAAGAAGTTAAGCAATATTAAACCATTTGCATGAAATTATAAACCATTTTTTAAATTAAAATTAAAAAACCAATTGCAAGAAATTGAAAGTCAAAGGCAATATATATGTATAGTAAGTAATTTTGGTAGTCGTGACTTTTACCTTAGTGAGGGTGTTGGGGAAGTTACATGGGCGTTGTGCTCCACAAGCATAAGCATATCTATATTTTTTGCCCAAATATGCAGGGTTAAAGCTGCACATGTCCATTCCTTTCCCATGCTCTTCTGGGTCCAATGCTGCCTCCAATTTTCCGTATGGGCTCCCATCCAAAGGAATTATGAACCTCCCGACCCTACGTACATATACGTGCACCACTAAATTATTAATCTCTCCCATGCATCTAGCTAGTTGTTACTCTATATCATGGCATCAAAAACAGCATTTTCTTTGTTAGAGAAAGTAAATTTCTTTATATATATAGTTTCAGCTCAACGTCATGCATAAGCTCATTATCCGAACTGAAGAAATTAAAAAAAAATAAGTATAATAATTAATTGTGGAGCATCTACATAAAGAGGACAAATTAACTAAATGATGATAGAATAGTTTTTGACGAACATATGCATGTCTTTGTTTACAATAAGCATAACATCATTGACAAAGAATAAATTAACGATAAAATTAAGGGAGATTGAATAATTAATTAATCAATTACGTACCTAGCATCTGGCAAGACATCTTCACCCATAAAAGCCCGAAGATTTTGTAGCCTAAGCCTCTCCAAAATAGTCGTGTCCGCATTATGCTCACAGCAATCGGCAATGATGGCAGTCACCCTCCCATCTTCATCTTTCTCTTCATAAGCATTGATGAAATGGAATGTTACATATAGAGGCACTTCCACACTTGCCACCTTCAAAAATCCCAAAAAATAATACCATATAAAATCAAATCTACCCATAAATTAACTTGCAATATGATTAATCATATGACCATTAATGGTCCTGATCATAATTAATAATGATGATGATGTAAGAGAGGAGAGAGTGGACTTACTATATTGCCACTAGCTTTACACATAACATGCATAAACCCTTTGGAATCCGGGTGCCACTCAAACTTGTACAATGGTGTGGGCTCAGCTTTTAGTAGATTTTGTGCACAATATCTCAATGGCATTTCTGGTACTATCACATAATGTTCAGTAACCGGAAACGAGTGGACCCATCCGGGAGCAGGCCCTCCACGACAATCCACCCGTCCGATTACTTTCCTCTCGTTACTTCCAGGTTCCATCCTCACCACCAAGTATCCAGGCTTCAACAAATCAGGCAACAAAGTTAAGAACTCAGTGTCTGTCACAATTGGATGCGCCGAATGTATTAGACCCCCTAGTGAATCACTATATTCAAATTTTCCTAATGTGTCCAATGTGTTTGGATCAACAATTATTGACCCTTTTTGTGTTTCTGTTAAGCAAACAACACGTCCATCGCCGAGCTTGACCACGCCAGTGTTGGCGTTATCAGTCAATGATGCCCCGGAGAAGAGGTTAGCTAGTTCTCCTATGTAGGCGAGGAAATTATCAAACTTTGGAACCTCAGAGAATTCACGGTAACATAGTTTGTTGTTGTTCTTTGCAGCCTTGTAAGCCTCCGATTCGATTTGGCGGTGGCCAGCGATTAATCGACCATTTTCGAAATGGAGTCTGACTAATGTGGCATAGCCATCGAAAAGGTGCCGGAAGTTGTAGCTTCCTATGTGCCACAGGCCTGGACCATTTCTAAGATACGTTCCATTCTGCATGAAATCAAATTCAGGAGATTAACCAACACTAATTAAAACAAGGATTTAAATTTAACTCTTCCGTTTAAGGTCAGGAGGTACATTTTGTTTTAATTCTATATAATAGTAGTGTATATTGTATGTTGTATGATGGTATGATATTTACTTGATTTACAAAGTTTGGAAAATCTTAATATATATGGATGCGCACTAGCTAGATCTTACATCTGAATGTAGGACAAGGAATGATTTGAGCCCCACGATCAGTCATATAGTATAAATAAAAGGATTATTGTAAAATTAATAAAATATGGATTCTTTCCTCCCATATCTCGGACCAGTTACATGATAAAGCTATTTGTAGCTCATTTTATATGCTGAAAAAATAACGAATTAATCTCAACCTAACAAATGCACGAGGTTTTCATGTCATGTAGCGTAACGTAAGAACATAAGAAGAGAGGATTAACAAATGAAAATCTTGATGGTAAGCTGCTATATATCTTTCTGTGTATGAAAATGTGTTGATGATGAGAAAATAAATCCTTGCCAAAGGAATTTCCTTGCTAGTCATATATATATATATATAATGTCTGTGATAGCCGTACAGGTAATTGAAAGATTTTACATACCAGCCATAAAGGAATTTCTCCTTCAACTGCAAGCTCTCCTTCCCATCTCTCTTGCTGGACACTAGTCCATGCAACATGATTCCTGTCACCAGCAAGTTCCTTCTCTAGTGATGGAATCACGGTTGGTGCTTGGGTTGCAACTTTAGTGACCACTGAGTCTCGAGGGTCACGTTTTCTTGCGAAAATACCCTTACCAAAGGAAAGCCCTTCTCTTTTGCTCTCATACTGATCAGAAACCATTGCATTTGATGGTGAAATGCAGCGACCAAGTTTGGCTGAAAATGCCAAGGAAGCCATGAAATTAATGAAGTTATATTAAGAGAGTGAATTGTCTTAATTATGTAGTAAGATGGTTTTGAGATTGCTAGGGCTGTAGAATGGCATGTATTTATAGGAATACCCAGAGAGACATACAAAGTTGGATAGACATGGGGATTCGTTTTTGGCATCTTAATTAGTGGGATTCCATTCCACTATAGGCCACTGCTTAAGTTATTTGTCCTTTTTAATCTATAGAAATTAATCAATCTAGTGTGGGTGTACTCTATGTTAATGAAAAAAAAAAAGATGCTCCTGGCTTGTATATCCAAGCTCACTTGACTTCTTAGACGTAAATATATATGTTCAAATCTTCTAAACCGATGTAGCGCTGGCACATATACAATTAGTAATATATTAGTTCTTTTAAATTGTTTAGATTAGTTTTTATATTTATTTAAGAAGTTGTAAATTTATTAGTATTATAGAATATATATATATATATATATATATAGAAAATAGTATAGAACTACTTTAGTGTTGTAATCTCTACCTTTACTATTGTATACTATCCTACACATATAAATAGAAAAGATGACAAACTAATAGGTTAAGCCTTCTATTATTCTCAACTTCAGAACCCTAAATAACTTAAAACGCTTTTTTCTTCTCTTTAATGGACCCTTCTTTTTGGCCACCGGTGGAGACTCTCTGCCTCTGCTGCATCACTGGTGCAAACCTTCTCCTCTACTACACCACCATTGCAGACTTTCTCTTCTCCATTTACACTGGAGGCTTTCCCTGCTCCTGTCATGCCTCTACAAAACTTGTTCTCTTTCTCTGTTCTGCACTCTGCTCCTGCTGATATTGGCTGGAATCTTGCCACCATGGATGTTTCAAATTTGCAGACTTCTGCTGCCGTTGCTATTGTCGTTCATCTTGCTTTAGTGGATGCTATTGTTCCACTCTCCAATACCCATCATGTTATTTCTCTAAAACTTACAAAACACAAATTACTTGTATTAGCGAATATAGATGAAGCCATATCTCTTTGGACAAGGTGTTTTCCAATTTGTTAATGGCTCCTTCTCGTGTCCCTCTCCTCATGTGGTTGCTGATGATGGTATTTCTATTTAGGTTAATCAATTTTTTCTTCGTTGGAAATAGCAGGACCAACTTATTATAAGTGCACTGCTTTCTTCGCTCTTAATAGATGTTCTCCATCTTGTTGTTGACTGCCAAACTTTGCATTCTGTTTGATGCACTCTTGAGCAAGCTCTCGCTTCTTTGTCTAATTCTCGTATTATGCAACTTCATGGTTCTTTTCAAGATCTTCAATAAGGTGATGATTCAGTCACTAGGTTTATCCAAAACGTTAACGCATTATTTGATGAATTAGCCGCTGCTGGCCAGTAAGTTTTGCTATAGGACTTTAATTTGTATATGTTTCGTGGTCTGCAAGGTGAGTTCAAAGATTTGGTAACAAGTCTCGTGACCAAGGCAGAACCTCTTTCGTTAATCTCCTAACTCACAAATTTCTTCACAAGACCTTCCTTCAATCTATGGGTTATGCTGTCATTAGTGCTCTTGTACTTCCCACGCCAAACCAACTCCTTTCAGCTATTGTTGCCCAACGTCAGTCTTCTGGTTCCTTTGGTAAAGGCAAAGAACGATTTCAGGGAGGGTGGCATCCCAATTCTAGCAACGGCAGAGAACACAGGTTTACTTCCAGGTCTGATTTTTAGAGCTTCAACGGGCCTTCTAACAATGACTGGAGGTAGGGAAATTGACAGTGAATTAGGGGGCAACATGGCTCTTCATAGTGGTCTAATGTCTGGTGCCAGTTATGTCAAGTCTTCGGCCACTCAGCCCCTCAATATGCTCAACTTCAGTGCCATGGCCAATACTCTAGTGCAAATTTGGCGCTGAGCAATATTTTCTAAACAAGTTTTGTAGATTGGTTTCCTGACACTAGTGTTAATCAACACGTCACACCTGATCTTGCAAATTTGACAGGGTCTGAACCATATCTTGGTAATGATCACTTACATGTTGGTGATGGTAAGGGACTTCCCATATCTTATATTGGTCATACTAAGATACATACACCACACCATACTTTCACTTTCTCTAATGTTCTTCATGTCCCACATATTAAAAAACCTTTGCTTTTGGTTCAAAATTTTTATCTTGATAACAATTTTTATTTAGAATTTCACCTATTTGTGTTTTATGTCAAGGATCTCAACACTAAGGCACTACGATTTTCCGGTCAGAGTAAAGATGGTATCTATGTTTTGACCAAGTCTTCTGTCACGTCAATTCCTCAAGCTTATTGGTTTCTGCTTCTGCTGATCTATAACATTGTCAACCGGGTCATCCTACTTCCTGTATTTTTAATTTTCAGTGTCAAACTTGTCCATTAGAAAAATCATTGTGTCTGTCTTTAGGACTCACGAGCCACAAAACTTCTGCTTCACTTGAATTAATTTTTAGTGATTTTTTGGGTCCACTCCTCTTTTTTCATTTGATGGTTTTTGCTATTTTATTTTTTATGTTGATGCACATACAAAATATATATGGTATTACCCTCTTATTGCAAAGTCTAATATTTACTATGTTTTTCATCAATTTCAAACTCTCGTTGAGCGTCAATTTTCGCTAAAAATTAAATCTGTTCTAACTGATTGGGGCGGTGAATATCGCAAGTTATTCATTTTTTTTCAGACCATTGGTATTCATCATCGTTGACCTCATACTCATGAACAAAATAGAACAGTTGAACGTCGTCATAGGCATATTGTGGAAATTAGTCTTTCTCTTATATGACAGTGTAAAACACCATTAAGATTTTGGAATTATATTTTTGAAATCTCTGTTTATCTTAACAATCAAATGCCTACTCTTGTCCTAGACAATAGATCTCCTTTTGATTGTCTTTTTAATGGTCTCCTGATTATCATTTATTATGTATGTTTGGGTGTCTTTGTTTTTCATTTCTGCATTCCTATCATAATCATAAATTAGACTTTTATTCCTCTCCATGTGTGTTTTTAGGCTATAGCTCTTCTCATCTTGGTTATCGTTGTCTTGACACAACATCTCAACGTATTTATATATCTCGTCATGTCTGTTTTCATGAACATGTTTTTCCTTTTGACAGATCTGTATAGATTGCATAATCTACCTCTCACTCCTCTAACCATTCTGATCCTACCTTTCTACCTAATCTCCTTCTCTCCCCATTGTTTCACTCTCCTATGGATTGTAGAGTCCACCCATGTGCCTCTCCTTCTCATACACCTGTTTCTGCTCATCTGCAACAGCTCGAAACTTCACCTTGTCCATCACCACATGTATGTCTATCTAATAATCATGATGCAAGCACAGGTATAGGTTTACCCCCCTCTTCTTTGCAGCATATCAGGTATGTTGTTGTTGGTTCTCCTGGTTGTCTTACTACTGCTTCCCAATTGTTTGCCAATGACCAGTCTGCTGCGAGCTCTGCCTCTATTGTGAGCTCTTTCTTAAAGGGATGTGTTAGAGAATAATATAAATTATATCTTAGGACCTCACATAACAATTTAAGCATTGTGTTGAGATGGTTCTTTGACGATTAGAGAAAGATTATTTTAAAAGAAAATATTTAATAATACAATTTTGAATTAAATATTTAAAAAGAAAATAGTAATTGTATTCCGTATAATCTTGTTGCTTATATTTACTTTTTTTTTTGTTAGGGCTCTCTTATATTAATTTAGACCAATTAGTCTTGTTAATGGTTTTATAAGATCATAACTAAGGTGTTGTCTACTAGGTTGAGAAGGGCGATACATGAAATTATTAGTCCAAATCAGCCAACTTTTATTATATTTTTTTATAAGCAAAAAATTAAGCCAGGAAATGGCAGAAACAACAAACCAAAAT
>Ga0307517_10008322_pt1 | contig 14888 bp, 8 predicted proteins | sample 23_EM_MG_FD_194515 | JGI IMG/M metagenome (GOLD analysis project Ga0307517, IMG submission 194515) | Populus trichocarpa ectomycorrhiza microbial communities from riparian zone in the Pacific Northwest, United States - 23_EM | ecosystem: Host-associated > Plants > Roots > Unclassified | place... | reverse complement strand
ATTGTTGAGTTTATGCTTCAATATATAGTTTATGGTAAGTTTTCACTTTTTAAGTGTTCAAATAGAAATGGCAAAAACCTTCAAGAAGTTGACTTGGTGGTTAGGAAGGTTTCTCATTTCCTTGACTTAACGCAATGAGTGATTATATTTTGTTTGACTCGGTTTTTATTAAAAAAATAATTAAACTGGTTTTTAAAAATAAAAAACTAAAACTGGTTCAAACCGACCAGTTTCGGTTTGATTTGGTTTTTTTTTGTTTGACTTAGGTTTTTTTGTTTGGGTTCGGTTCGGTTTCAGACTTATAAAACAGAAACCGAATCAAACCGATCGGTTTTTTTAAAATTCTATTCTGTTTTTTTTTTTATAATTCAGTTTTTATAATTATTTTTTTCTCGGTTTAATTGATTTTTTAATTTTTTAACTCGTCCCTACTTAACAGTGTTCAAATCTTAAGGTCATCACCAAGAGAATTATTAAATTCATTTGAATGATATAAGAGGTTGTGCCTTGATATTGTCCAGGGAGAGCTGGCTTGAGAATATCCTTATCATCAAATTGAAAAACAAGAGAAAATTGAGTTTTTGTCTTGGTCCATGTACATTTTTAGTCAATTTTTTATATAAATAAAAACAAAATCAAGTTAGTTTTTTTAACAAATATCCCTTTAGATATTTCACAATTTTAATCTTTGTCTTTATATTTATATTAAGATCTATATAACTGGTTTTAATTAACTTAATTATCACTATTATATTTGAAAACTAGAAAATATAAAAGCATAAATCACAAAAGAAAATTAATAAAAAATGATGAAGAGATGGGATTGAGTGATATAAAAAAAATGTGTATTTGTGATGAAGATATTGTATTTTCAACCATATTTATATTTTAACTTTATATTAGTGCAGATATTTTATTTGATATATGATTGATTTAATTATTTATTTTACTATCAAATATATTTAAGGAAATAATTCAGTGACAGGAGTAAATTTTAATTTAATTTAATTATCCTCACAGCAATGAATTATCTATTTAAGGATAATTACAAAAAAAAAAATTAATATGATTTTGACAAGAAAAAAAATTATTATCTCAAATTAATTAAAAAAAATTAAGACTCATTAAATTAAATTAAAGTAAAAATAATGATCTATATTTATTAAGTGTGATGGTAAAGAATAAAGTAAAACAAACTTTTCATTCATCTCTCGTCAATAAAATAAAATACAATAATATTCATTCTCTCTTGTTAAATATAAATGGAAAAATTACCCTGAAATTATACATGTGTAACAATTTATATCTTGTACCTGATATGCTAAAAAAATCAATAAAAATTATTTTATTTACAGATTTGTTATTATTTTTTCATTTTATAACTAAATAGCCTTTTATATTAAATATTATAATTTTTTCTTTGAATAAAAAAACTTAAATATTATAAACTTTCTATTGAATAAAAACTCATGGCCATCTTCTTCCCTTAACCGCCATCTTCTATTCCCTTTGATCCGTCACCGGTCATCGTCTTCAACCATAAACCCATAAACCCATAACCTCACCAAAACCACAATCTTGGTTAGCCTCTTTCCAGGTCTTGGAAGAGGGCGCTCATCGAGGAACAGTCTTGGAGCTATTGATGATTACAAGTCTGCACGCATGATATACCTTTGTACATCCAAATTATTTCCAGCAACCCAAGCATTCAAACAGGCTGTCATTCAAACAATCAAACAAATTGAAGATATATTGACAAAGAAAAAAATATATATATATATATTAGGGTTCATCCTAGACTTCAATTTAGAGTTTTTTTAGGTTTTTTTAAAAAAAATATATAACTAATTGCTTCTCAGGAAAAGAGATAGGTTTCAACAACATGAGAAGAAAAAAATTGATTAAAAACACTATAGTTTGATTTTGATTTAAGTTAAAAAAAAAAAAGAGAACATAATATTTAAAGAGAAATAAATTGTGTTTGGACTAGATAAATTTCATATATGTTTTTTATTTGAGTTTTTGATATATTATATATAAAAATAATTTCTATTTTTTTATTAAATTTAAAATTTTAGATAAATACAAATATATAATTTTTCAAAACTAGGTAGATGAACTATGGGATAGTGTTTAGTGGTTTATTTAAAAATATATTAAAATAATAAATTTTTAAAATTTATTTTTAATATCAATAATTCAAAATAATTCATAAATAAAAAAAAATATTACCGAGTAAAAGACTGCCGAAACCCTGCAGCCAAACAGCTCCAAAAACAGCATTCGAAGATTCGTCAATTTAAAAAAAAAAAAAAGAGAGATCTTAAAAGCAGAATCGTGAAGAGCTCACGATCCCGTCAGTTGGGTGAAGTCAAGTAGGTACGTTTCAGTTGAGTTCCTTGATCACTACTCTCTTCTTTACATTTCATATTAAAATTTAAAGTTTATTCACTTCAATTCAATACCTTCCTTTTCTTTTGTAATTTCAATGGTCCTTATACTTTCTGGGATTTAATTGATTGACCAAAATTGACGATTGTGCTTTATTTGTTTACTCTATGGAGGCCAACGCTTATGGGTATTCCTTTTCTTTTGCAGGAGTGATTGATTTATCAAGTTCCTTGCCAAAAAAAATAAAATGGTATGGGCATTTTATACCCTTTGTTTTCATCAGTTTTTTCATGGTTAAAGCAATTCCATTTGAAGAAAAGTGGCACAGATATATCTTCTTCTCTTTTATTGAATGATTGAAAGAATTTGGACATCAAAATTATTATTTTTTTCTTTTTTTTTGGTACGAAAATAATTTATCTTTGTTGTCTTCCTTTGTGCTTGCTAAGTAGGTGATAGGCTAGTGTTAGTTATAAGATAGCCAAGTAGGAGTTGGCATTTACGGCTAGTTGATTGTCCAATTGAGTTTTATAGCTAAGATTACTGTTTTCTTTTATAATAATGATGATATGCCTTAGGTAGATTTTCGGTGATTGGTGACAGAAATTTTGTTCATGACCATGTTGAAAATATATGGAAGCTCCATTAGTGTGGAAACTAGAAAATCTTTGGTCATATTAGCGAAGATTGTTAGCACAACAGATGTCAATCTTGGATGGTTAATGTTGTGAGTTTTGTATCTGTTAACAAGATTCTTTATTGACGGATTTTGTGCTAAGTGGATGCAGTTGAAACTGATATAGGCAATGAATGATGCATGAGTAGCTGAAGAGCCTGAAATTGCTAGTTGCTTGGTTGCGTTATTTTGCTGTGCTCATCACTAAGCATTTTTAAACGCATAGATTCAGTTGGTTGAGATTATATTTAGGAGACAGAGAATTGGAACAATTACCCTAAAAAATTTTCATTTTGTGCTCATCACTAACCATGCTGGTTATTCATTCTTACCTATACTCAGGGATGGAGGCTCTTTCTTGTTGCATGAAACTAAAACATTTATACCTTTAGATGAGTGGTGACAGTAGGCAACAACTTGGTGAGCTTGTGAGCATGATAATTTAGAGTTCTAGATCAAAATTTGAGCTGTAGGTGGCCAAAAAACATTATGTTTCTAAATGTTGAGCCATTGGAACTGTGAGCTTAAACCACCTTAATGCTTATAATATCCTTGTATGAGAATAATACTTCTACCCCTGTAATGTATTTCTAGATGTATTTGTTGCATCCTGTTCAACCATTCAAGATAGGGCCTTAAACTTGGTTTTCACTAGAAACATTATTGTTGCTATTCAACAGTTCTATTTTACTAGAAGTTCTACCAAATGGCCTAGAAAATTATTACAATAAATAAAAAATCATTCCACCAAATGCATTACTTGTTCTTTTCAATGGTTCAAACCCATTTTCATCTGGTCTCTCTACTCTTGTTTGAATTTTAATTAGATTTTTGTATATTCGAGCTAAGTGTAACAAGACAACTGAGTGTAAAGCAATTCCATTTGTAGAAAATGACAAAAACAATGAGTTTTGTCTGAATGCCACTCTCAATACAGAGTTCCTTCCATTATATAGAACCAAATAGCATAATACATCCTTAATTACAAGGCTGATTTCCAGCTCCAACCTAGCTAAATATGGAAACTATATATACAACTATATAATTAGAGCATACAATTAGAATCTTATAATGAATATGGCCTTAAATAATTACAGCCCATAACCAACTAGCTAAATACAAAAACTATATATACAACTATATAATTAGCATACGATTAGAATCCTATAATTAATATGGTCTTAATTAATGCCAGCCCTTATCTGACTGACATCCCCCCTCAAATTGATGTTGGTCGATCAATAAGCATCAATTTGCCAATCAAAGATTGATGGCGTTGTCGGGTCATTGCCTTGGTAAAGATGTTAGCAAGCCAAAGATCAGTGGAAGCATGCAGAAGAGTGATGATTCGAGTATCCACAGCTTCCCGAATAGAATGACAATCTACTTCAATATGCTTCGTATGCTTATGAAAAAAGGATTGGCCGCAATCTGAATGACACTGGTGTTGTCTCCATAAAAAGGAGTAGGGTTTAGCTGAGAGAAGCCAAGCTCAGCTAGCAGACCACGTAGCCAAACAATCTCAAAACAAGTAGCAGATATATCACAGTATTCGGATTTTGTAGAGGATTTGGACACGCGTGCCTGCTTTTTACTCTTCCAAGAGATTAATGAGTCGCCAATAAACATGCACATCCAGTAATAGAGCAACAAGTATTGGGACATTCAGCCCAATGAGCATCACTAAATGCAACAAGGCAAAGAAGAGTATCGGCAGGAAAGAACAACCCACGACCATGTGAACCTCTGAGCTATCGAATGATACGACGAACAACGGCTAAATGTAGATGACATGGAGATTGCATAAACTTGCTAACCTGCTGAACCGCAAAAGAGATATCAGGTCGTGTGATCGTCAAATAATTTAGGCTCCCAACTAGTTGACAAAACTCGGTAGGATTAGGAAGGAGGTTGCCTTCCTCGCGACAATATTTCACGTTAACCTCCAAAGGAATATCCACATAAGAGGTATCCTAAAGACCTACTAAAGTAATCAAATCTTGTATATATTTATGTTGATTTAGGAATATACCAGAGGGATCAGTGTAAACCTCCAACCCCAAGAAGTATGTAAGCGAACCAAGATCCTTTATATGAAAAGAGGCCTGAAGATGCTGTTGGAGACAAGTAATCAATACGGAATCCATCCCGATAATAACAATATCATCAACATAGACAAGGAGAAGAACAATACCCGTAGATGTCTTGCGAAAAACAAGGAGGAGTCATGCTTTGCTGAAAAGAAAATTGAAGCAAGATGGCTTGAAATTTATAAAACCAGGCTCGAGGAGCCTGTTTCAATCCATATAAAGAGCCTTTCAACTTACAGACATATGAGGAAGAATTGGTGATCACATTGGGAGGTGTTGTCATGCAAACTTGCTCCTTAAGATCACCATGGAGAAAGGTGTTTTTGACATCCATTTGATAAAGCGACCAACCTTGTGAAGCAGCAATAGAAATAACAATCCGTGTTGTAGTCATCTTAGCGACCAGAGCAAAAGCCTTCTCATAGTCCACCTTATATTCTTGTCTGTTACCAAGAGTAACCAACCGTGTTTTATGTCGATCTAAAGTCCCATTAGAAGGAAGTTTGATCGAGTAAACTCTCATACAACCAATAGCTTTAATAGTTGTTGGGCAAGGAACAACATCCCAGGTATGATTATCTTTAAGAGCGCGAAGCTTATCTACCATGGCCTCCCACTAACATTCATGCTTAACTGCCTCGGAATAACATGTAGGAATTGGAATAGATGACAAAGTAGCATGAAATGATGTAGGAGAAAATACATACCAATCACGAGGACAAGAGATTCAAGTAGAATGGTGAGGAATAGGGTTAGAATCCAGCTCAATCACGAAAGGCATCGTCTAAATAAGCTTAGATGGCGGGTTGGGATCAAGAAGAGGTAAAGTTGGGCGTTGTCGTTCATACACAAATCTAGGCTTGAATCGTTCAGGAGTAGAAGACAAGTCATCAAAGTATGAAGGAATAGGTATCTCAAGAACGGATGCAACATGAGTGGGAAAAAAATATTGATATTCAAAGAAAATAACATGACGAGATATACAAAATCTATTAGAGCATGGATCATAGCAAACATAACCTTTGTGAGAACCCATATAAGCGCATCTAATAGAGCGAGTAGACAATTTGTTGCATTCATGAGAAGGCAAATGAACAAAACAAACACAACCAAAGGTATGCATGTCAAGATAGCGAGGATGTTGATAAAGACAATAATAAGGAGTCTCAAATTTCATAACACTAGAGGGTAATCTATTATTTAGATGGATTTAAAGGGAACAAAAGATTCAAGCAATAATGTATGAGCAACATCTAGTAGATGATGATTCTTACGTTCCGCAACATCATTTTGTTGAGGTGTATAGGGACAAAAATGCTGAGAGACCATGCTATTTTGGTTAAGAAACTCATGAAATTCACGAGACATATATACCCCACCTGAATCAAACATTAACACTTTAATACCCGAAGAAAATTGAGCTTCAACATATGTAACATATTGTTGAAAGATAGAAAATACCTCAAATTTAGAACAAAAATAAATAAATCCAGGTATATTGGTTGTAATTGTCGATGAATGTATCAAAATATTCCTAATGTGCATGAGATATAATTGGAGAAACACCCCACACGTCGCTATGAACCAAATCAAAACATTTTTCAGCATGAGTATTATGAGAAGGAAAGGAAAGAGACTTACTCTTACCTAATTCGCATGTGGAAACAATCAAGAGAAATACAGGATGAAAATTGATCTTTATTGCCTAACAAATCGGAGTTTATTAAATGAGATAAGACAACAGGGTTAGGATGACCCAAATGTTTATGCCATATTTCACTTTTATGGTTTACAGTAGTACAAGCCATAGAAATAACTGGAAGAACGGAAAAGTGCAGAAAAAACAAGTGTCCAACTTTAGACCCCTTCACGAGTACCTTTCCCCACACCTGATCGTACACAAGACAATCATTACAAGAAAACAAAACATCACAGTCATCATCAACCAACTAGCCTACTAATTAAGACTGGTGGAAAGTTCAGGAGATACAAATACATCTCTAGCAGAGGAATTAACATCTCCTATATTATGAATAGGTAACTGACTACCATTGACTACCATTAGCAATCGTAATTTGTAATGATCGCGTACATGGCCGAATATTGTGAAGAGTGTTAGCATAACTAGTTATATAATTAGATGCACCAAAATCAACAAACCAAGATTTTAATGGTAGAAAACCATTACCTTGAAGTCCCAAGGTTATAAAAGCAAAAATAATCATCTACTTGACCATCTCAGGAGTAAGGATAGATGAATCATCAACAGTGAAAGATGAAGAACCAACTGTAGCCTGATAGACATTAGTCCGGTGATTATGAGAACGGATATGACAGTCTCTGATAATATGTCTTGGCTTCTTACAGTGATTACAATACTTCTGCACACAATGGGTAGCAATATGTCCATATTCCTTGCAGCTATTACATTGAGTGAATCATGAAGTCAGCTATTACATTGAGTGAATCATGAAGTGCTGCATAAGATCACCTCCTTTTATTAATGTTGTGTGAGTTGGCATGTTGTCAGGCAATCATTACAAAGAAAGAATAGTTATTTTGAATGATGCCCTATTTCGACTTAAAACCAGAACTGGAGGTTTTGATTTTTCTTACTTTTAGAGTGACTAATGACTAGAGATGCCTTGCCGAAACCCCCCGCCCCCTTGCAATTCATTCTTACATATTTACGGATGGAGATTTCATCTTTCTCACTACATGAAACTAAAAGACTTGCTACTGCTTTGAGATGAGTAGTGACAACAGCCAACTACTTGATGAGCTTGTGGGCATACTGATCTAGAGTTTTAGATTAAAATTTGAGCTGTGTGGCTGGAAAAAGTCCTACATGTTGAGCGATTGAAATAGTGAGCTTTATACTATTTCAGTGCCTATAATATCCTTGTATGAGAATAATATTTCTACCATTATGTCGTGCTTTTGATGTATTTGTTGCATAGTGTTAATTCTAGTAAGGCTTCACACTTTGTTTTAAATGGAAGCTATGCAGAAGTTCTATAGACTGGCCCAGAAAATAATTAGAATAAACTATTGTTCCATCAAATGTGTTGCATATTTATTCTAGTCGTTAAAACCATTTTCATCTGGTCCCTCTACTATCTTGATTGTTTTTTACATAAATTTTTGTACAGGCTATGTACATCCGGGTTAAGCGTAACAAGACAACTTACTTTATCCAGTGTGATCCAACTGAGAAAACTCTGGAGATTAAGCAGAAATTAAATGTCCTTATTGATCAACCAGTTAATGATCAGCGGTTGATCTTAGTGGGAACAGGGGAAGTGTTGGAGGATTCAAAGTCATTGGCAGAGCAGAAGGTAGTAATTACATTCCTTTTGACTGTTATGATGCTATGTTTATGGGGGGCAAGACTCTTAAGATCTAGATTACTTCAAAATGTCATATTCTGGTGGCATTTGACTGTCTGCTATTTTGTTGAGTTTTTATTTGAGATTTTGAATAAATTCACATTTGCCTTTTTCAGGTGGAAAATGATGCTGTCGTGGCACTAACCTTGAGAAAAGGTTGTCCCCTTATCCCTTGATTTTCTTAATTTAGTTGGATACTTAATTTAGATAAGAACTTGGACATGTTCCTTTCTTACACAAAGCAAAGCAGTTAATCCAACTGCTTTTTAGTGTCATTGCATCCTTTTCTATTATTGGAGAGAGTTCAGCCATAGCATATATGACCTTTTTTTTATGAAATGGGCTTTTAACTAATGTTCATGGACCAACTCCTAATGATCTGCAACAAGGTCTCACTAAAATAGTTGGAAGTTGTTGTAAATCAGCTTTGACTTTTAAGACAATAGTTCTGAGATGGATACTGGCAACCTGTGTTTTCTTGCCCTTTTTTATGATAGAATAACAAGGTAAAAGTAATGCAGGTATTAGGCTTGTGATTAGTATGAAGTAGTTGCATCACACTATCCATGGCTTGCATTTTTTGGCCGTGCATGTGTGAAACATATTTTGATTAGGAATTACAGTAATGAAATTTAAAAGATCTTGAGGTGGTTTGATATTCTTTTTCTTTCATGATTCCAGATGACAATGAGTTTGAGGATGTCAGCATTGTGCGGCCTGATGATTTTTACCAGTCTCGTGATGCAGATGGTACAAATTGGTGACCTAACTTGCTTGAAAAATGCTTGCTAAGTGCAGATACAGTTTGCCACTTGTTTGTGGCTTTCTTATTGTTATAGTGCAATGGTATCATTTTCATTTTTCTGTTTTTGTTATGATTTTGGTTTTTCTATTTTTACTTGTTTTATAATTGAAAACTTGTTTTGTTGTAAGTGTTTTTTTCATAAAATGCACGGACTTGTGCTTACGTTATCCAAAACTGGGGTATTACACGAAACTTTAAATGTCGTGGGAAAAAACTGGGGTATTATATGAAACTTTAAATGTCGTGGGAAAACCTCTGGACTAACTGTGGTAAAAAAAAAATTAATTTATTTTGGTCATCATATACTTTTTTTTGGCTGATTGCATTTTTTTAAGGCTAAATTCAAGTTTAATTGCTTCAAATTTGTTGAACAAAGGCAAAATTGAAAAACGAGGATTAAAGTGAAAAAAATGTTGAAAATATGGCAATTTTGAAATTCGGTCAAAAAATTATTTTGGTTCGCATACTTTTTAAATTATAAACTTTTGGTCTTTCAATATTTCTAAAATGTAATTTTAATCTAAAATTTATATTTTTTATTTTTAGTGTCTACTTTGAGAAGAAAGAGAAAGTGGTTATATTTTGGTGGCAGAGAGAGAGAGAAATAAAATCTTAGTTGACCTTGATTTTAGCCAAGAAAAATGTTAATTTTGATATCAATGATTTTATCTGATGAGAAGTTTAGCCTAGGTTTTCCTTACCCTTCATTTTATCTGATATGGTAGATCTAAGCTCAAGAATTTTTTTAATTTCAGGTTGATTTTGGTTTGTTCAAGGTTATAAATGAGTTTATCAACATGTCTGGAGTATTTTCTAGGTATTTTATGTTAAAATAGATTAAAAATAAAGTTCTTGAGAAAAAAAATATAAGGTTTGATTTTTTAGTAATCTTGTGGTTACTGAAAATTGAGTTAGGAGACAACATATCATTTCTGTTATTTTTTTATTTATGTTATTTTTTTATTTCAATTAAATAGCAAACAATTATAAAAGGGTGGACAATCCTAATATTATATAAAAAAAAAAACCAAGGAGTGTGGGCTAAGCCTTTTCTAATGGGCCTAGCATGCGAGTCGAGCTTTTCTATGGGCTTACTCATGCGTTTGGCTTGTTTGTTGTTTATATATACTTATTTTTCTTTATTAACTTATTTCCATCCTTTGTTTTTCAAATCTTTTTTTTATTTTATTAAAAAAAAACCTTGTTTTGTTATTGAATTTTAAAAAATTAGGTTGCTTTTTATTTCAGTCTCACACGTCATCTTCTTTTTTTAAAAAAAATTGCTTTTTTGATATAAAAAGAGTATAATGCAACTAGTTGCCATATAATTAAATAAAAAATAAAGAGTTGTTAGATTTAGTGGGATACATGACTCAGAGCTCGGGTTTGACAATTTGAGTTATTTCAATACTTTTTGTTCTTTTTAAATTGAGTATTTTTATTTTCAATTTTGTCTTGTTACATTCAATTTCATAGATTTTGAATTCATAATATGTTAATTTTTTATCTTAAAAAACACATTGATGATGCCTTGATATTTTTTTGTGTTCGAAAAAAAATTTAATCTGACCCGATTTCTTTTGCATGTTTTTTTGTTTATTATATGATTAAATAAAAAACTAATTTCAAGAAACAAAGTTATTAATCACAATTGAGTCCTTGTCCATGTTATTATATTATCTATCTTGATACATATCTATCTCTTAATTTTTTAATTAAGTATTTAGTTATTGTCCATGATTTTCTTTTACATTTATTATCATAAATAATTCTCAATTTATTTATTAAATTCATGGATATAATCTTTTATTTATAATAATAATTTTTTTGTTGCTGTCTAAACACATATGGTAAACACATACACATTTTTTTTTGCATTATAAAAAACATTATTCACTCTGCGACAAAGTGCTAGTCACATGGCTAGTATGGTATTATTCCTTACCTAGTAATAACTCAATCCCCATGTGCACCGATCTTGTATCGGGGCATCTTGAACCTTGTCTCTATCTGGACCATGCCTTAGACCTAAAATTGGGTGTCCTAAACCCAACATCATGCCAACCCTTGACAACCTCAAACCTGGCCTTTAAGCATCATGGATCAGATTCAGTCTCAAACCCAGGGTGTTTCAGACTTAAACACGATCTCCCCTTGCGTTATCATACATAGTCTTGGCCTAACCTTTTATTAATGTCCCAGGACTCAAAACTAAGGGTCTTGAACTTGACCTCCGAATGCCCACCTTAACCTCTTGAGATCTTAAACTTATCTTGACTCGATACTCGACATTTTAAGTATGTATAGAAAAATTGTTAGGATTTAAAGTATACTAAATTGACACATATATTAGATGTACTTTTCATGTAGTGAATGGAAGTACATGTTGTTTTCATTATGACTTTCTCAATTGCTTAAAAGCCTTCCGATGGAGAAAATTTGATTTTGAAGACGTCAAATAGCTATATTTTTAAAACCATGAGAGATGGGTATTTTAGAAATATTAAATGTATTGGTTAAATATATCAAGTAACCAAGGCTAATCCGTGTCATTAACCAAGTCTAAATATACTACCAATGTGGTCACGTTCCTTTAATTTGAGAATATAAAGAGTGGCAGTCCAGATCAAAGAAGAAAGCAAGCAATAATAAGTCAATATAACAACAACATGTGTGAGAATACTACTCTCACATCATTAGCTTCCAAAAATATTTAAGAATAAGTATCACTCTTTGTCATCTCAAAGTTCATCACACTATATAATTTTGAGAATAAAGTGAGATTTTAAATTTCCTATATGTAGGTACCATTAATCTTTCATAGAAATTTACTCTAATAACAAACTTGCATTGCTTAAATATTCACTTATAGTCACAGTTAAATCCATAGATTGCATCAAGCATGAGTGTCATATTACATTGTTTAGGGCGACACACTAATTGAATAGTAATTATAAATGAATTGAACAGTAATTAAAACATTAAGGTTTTGTGAACATTAACTCTAATTTTTTAATTTTGGGTTTTTTTTCATAGAAACTCAAATAACAAGTTTCCCACTCTCCAAAACATGTTTGGGGATTTAAAATTTATCAATTGAACATAAAAAATATAATTGTTTAAGGATATTGCACCTTCAAGATTTCCATTTCAATTTTAAACAATTAATTTATTAATTTTTTTGTTAAATCAAGGAAATAAAACATATATCCTAATGATTTAACAATAACTAAACGCACTACCCATAAATTTTGAAATCTCAACTCAAGAAAAGAATGAAAACATACATTTTATTGTCAAGTTTCGAGAAATCAATGCCAACACCAAAACATGAGAAAAGAAGGTGATGAAAAAGCTAAATTTATGTTTGGTTTTGTCTTAAACCATGAATTTGTTTTTGGATGTTTCTCCAGAAGGTGAGCTTGATGAATCAAAATTTAATGCATAACAAATCAATAAACATTAGTTCAATATTACTTTGTTTTCTTTTTATTAGCACTTTATGGATGAATCAATCAAGACTAGTTCAGTATTTCTTTGGTTTTTTTTATTAATATTTTAATTCAATGTTATCAAAATTGAGTTCTTTTTCCTTAGGTTTTTCTACATTTGTCTTGATGTATTAATTCAACATTATTTAATTGAAAACTAGTATATTGGTATGCGCCTCGCAGCGGATCAATATCAATACTTTTTAAAATGTAAAAAAATATTAAGAATATGAAGAATGTTTTAATAGTGTTATTAACTCTAATTAAGTGAGTTAATTCTTAAACATTCATTCAACTCCTTGCGAGATCTAAGCGCCTTGGGTCTGTCTTGCTATCATGTCAGACCCAAGCATCTTAGGTCTAGTATAACCCAAGCGTCTTGGGTCTAGCGGCCATGCCAGACCAAAACATAACGTCTTGAGTCTAGTGTTCATGCCAAACTAAAGATACTTGAGTCTGGCGGTCATGCCAGACTCAAGATACTTGGGTTTGGCATGACCCAAGCGTCTTGGGTCTCGCAGACATGTTAGACCCAAGATACATGGGTCTGGCAGCCATGCCAAACTCAAGCGCCTGAGTCTGGTTGTCATGTCAGACCCAAGATACGTGGCTCTAGTGGATATACCTGACCCATGATACATGAGTCGGGTTGTCATGCTAGACCCAAGATGCTTGCGTCAGATGACCACGCCAGACCCAAGATGCATGGGTGTGGCGGTCATGCCAAACCCAAACGCCTTGGGTCCAGCGCCATGCCAGACCCAAGATACTTGGCCCATGTCACACCCAGGATACTTGAGTTTGACAGTCATGCCGGACTCAAGGTACTTAGGTCTGACGGTCATGCTAAACCCAAGGCGTTTGGGCATGTCAAGCCCAAGATACCTAGGTCTGGCATACCCAAGTGCCTAGGTCTGGCAGCCACACTAGACTCATGTGTTTTTTTTTTTTTTTTGAAATAAAGGAATTCACTTATAATTGATCTAAAAACATATTTATTTTTTATTTTCATCTTTGTCTTTTTAACAAAATATATTATTATCTTTTCTATATTTGTTTCTTCTATTTTGGGACATTAACCACACATATCTCAAAAATTCACTTAATTTTTTTTAATTAATCTCTAATTTTAGTGAAGAAATCATCTACAAAATTGCATAAATTAAGATAGTCAATAGGACAATAAGTCTTTTACATATACAATATTTTCTTTTCCTACAACATAATGTATCAATTCAAAAGTTCAAAAGTTTTCTCTTATGATCATATATTCCAAATTTTCGTATATACTAATAGTTATAATATAGAATAAACTCTCATTGTAACAAACTTTGACAAGTAGATCATGTAACAACATTTTAAATTTTTAAAAGGCATGAACCGTTTAAAAAACTGTCCAACATTTTGGTGGAAACATAAAATTAATATTTTCTTCCATAATGCATACAAAAAAGAGAAGTTTATTTCTGAAGATTTAAATAAATCACTTAGAACTCAATATTTTTTTTCTATTCTTTCCCCTTTGAATATAATAAATTTATAAAATAAGTTGCACAAAGAAAAAAGAGTTTGCAGTTAAGTTCTATTACATATAAATGAAAATCCTACTTAAATAAGGCAATGTTTGTTTTTACAGTTCAATCATGCTTTTAAATTTTTTTGAATTTTTTGACCTTGGCACACGGGCCTGCCAACCGTGCCAAACCTAAGGTGTCTGGGTCTGAAAACCATGTCAGATCCAAGGTACTTGGGCATGGCAGTCGTGCCTAACTTGACAAACAATAAACAAAATATGATAATTATGCACTTTAGTTATTAGGAGAGAGAAAAGAAAGAAAAAATACAAATAATCTATCACCGGTGGCAATCTAACCATTATCTGTCAACACATGTCACACCATATAGAAGAAGACGTACGACTACACATTTAGTGATACAATGAATGATCTAATTTGGCCACCAGAAAACGTCACACGTGCCTCATTAATGACACGGACGCAACTCATTCATTGAAAAAAAAAAATAGAAAAACATCTCATAAAAAAA
>Ga0307517_10008321_pt1 | contig 14892 bp, 7 predicted proteins | sample 23_EM_MG_FD_194515 | JGI IMG/M metagenome (GOLD analysis project Ga0307517, IMG submission 194515) | Populus trichocarpa ectomycorrhiza microbial communities from riparian zone in the Pacific Northwest, United States - 23_EM | ecosystem: Host-associated > Plants > Roots > Unclassified | place... | reverse complement strand
CAAGACGAACACAAATCTCTTAATTTTAGCTTCACACTATTTAAATGTCTATCAAACTTTAAGACTATAACTTGAAAAATTAAAAAATAAAGAGCATTTTTTCCTTAATTAGTAACCTTGTTCTTTGGATAGAGTTTGATTACTATTCCAGAACAATAATAAAAAAAAAAAGATAAAATTATATTTAGTGGCGATATACAAAACAAAATGACTGTTTTTATATCTTGTTTGATTGTGATTGACAAAACAGAATAACATGTAAAAAAATATATTTTACTTTTAATATGTATTGTTGTTAAACTTATATATTTAAAAAATAATAATTATATATTATTTTTATTTTAATTTATATCGAGTGTTGAAATTAATAATATTATAATAACCTTAATTATAAAACAAGAACTGACTTGACTTAGGATTAGATTAGTCTGAGTTTTTTTTATTTAAAATGAATAATTGACTTTAAAATAAAAAAATATTATTTTAATATATTAAAAAAAATACTTTAAAAAATAACAATTACTATCTTTTTAATCAACTTTAAAAAAGCAAACAAAGAAAGAGAAATTTCAAAATTTCAAACATGGAGTATAAGCTGCGAAACACACGCACCAAAGCCCATCCTTGAATTGGAGGGAAAGTTGCATGAAATTTTTTAACTTGTTAAAATGATGCACCCCCACCACCACATAACATTCATCATGGCGGGAAAATGTCCGTTCAGTCCTTAACACTCCCATATATCTTTAACGCGCTCTCTCTCCATACATACTTAGACGACATACATCTCTCCCTCGCTCTCGCAATCACATTAACAAACCCTAGAATTATTTGAAATCAACGAAATCCAATCAGGTCGGTGCCCCTTACTCCAATACCTGCTTTACTTATTTTTTAGGTCAAGCCCATAGATTTTCCCGTATCAAAATCAATCCGTTTCAAAGCAGACATATAACCAATATCTCTCTTGTTTGCTTCAATTTCAGGTAGAAAGCATAAAGTTTCAATCCTTTACACTATATTGAGAAAATGGATGGTGTTTTTGATGATGAGGTCGAGCAAACTGTTACCATTGATGAATATCTCAAAAACGTTGAAGCTGAGGAACTGGTAAATTTTCAATTCAGGGTTTGTTTAACTGAGTGAAAGTATTGCTTTTTTCTTACCCTCTTGGTTGTTGGTGTGATTGTGTACATTTGTTTGGTTTCTAGGTAGAAAAGATTTCAGCTTAGGGTCTCGAGTCACTGGCTTTATGTTGTTTAGGGTTTTGTAAATATGAAAAGAGGGTCATTTTGTCTAGATGAATGCTTGTATTTGGTGAAGTGGGATTGGATATCGGAAACTGTTGGACACAAATTGGTTTCGTGATTGATTCTTAATTACACAACACGAAAATATTTTAATCTTTTTTCCAGCATTTAGGGAAATTGATAGATTCCATAACACCTCAAGTCCAAGTCCACGACCAGACTTGTGAATAAAAGGGCAAAAATTGTTTTGGATTATGACAACTGCTGCAATATTTATTTGTGAAATTCTGTATCACGAAACTTGTGACCTCAAGCCGTAATGTCAAAGAAAATGCATTATGTTTTAAATGGGTTGCTTTGGTATTGATCTGGAAGATGATTTAATCTTTGATGGTGTGGATAGATTACATATGTATAATGTAACTCTCTGCTTATTAGATTTATTGAGTTTACTCTTAAATTTTCTCCTCTGATTTTTGTCTTGGTTGTTGGTTGCAAAGAACGCGGATTTGGTTTTGGGAGGAGATGAGGGAAACGAGTGCACTTATAACATGGGATATATGAAGAGACAGGCTATTTTCTCATGTCTGTCATGCACTCCAGATGGAAATGCTGGAGTTTGCACTGCTTGTAGTTTGTCTTGCCATGATGGCCATGAGGTATTTTTTTCCCTTTTTAGTTTAGTGGTTTGATTGTTGATTGAGTTAGTTCCCAGTGGGTTTGTTTTTGTGGTTTAATGTCCCAACTTTCAATTTGATTGAAAACCATTTTGTAAATTAATGTACGCTGGTGACCAAAAAGATGCTATGTACATCAGCAAGAACATTGGTGAAAATGAGGCAATGTTCAAGCACATTTTGAGATGACAAAAATACTATAAATTTAGCTACTGAAGCCTTTTTTAACCTTGTGAATGTTAAAATGGCATATGCTGTTTGTTAATGAAAAGTTTAACAAATTTACAGGGCTAGAAGCCTAGAGCTAAAATTGTAATATGGAGGCATGATGAGAAGTAAAACGTTTCTTTGCAAAACACAATGCACTGTCAAGCCTACTTTCATGCCCTTAAAGGTGTTCTATAGAAATTACAATAGAAATTGAAAACCACGGGTGTAGCTGGTGTTTACAATAACCAATGTACAAAAACATTGCAACATAATTTTATTTATGCAACACCTTACACTAGAATATATAAATCTTCATTTCATGGTAGCACTTTTTAAAGGAGGTTGAAAACTTTAGTTCAAAACCAAACTAATAATCTGAAGGTGCAAGTTCAGAAATAAATATTTATCCACACCTGTGGCAGTAATCAGTGTTCTATTCTTCCATGCCTTCTCTTAAATAAAATTCGTTTGGTTAAAATTTATCTTACATTTAACGTGCCTTTTGCTGTTGCCACATACAAAAGATTGTGGAGTTATGGACCAAGAGAAATTTTCGGTGTGATTGTGGCAATTCAAAATTTGGGGAGTTCGTCTGCAAGCTTTTCCCAAAGAAAGATGTGGAAAATGCTGAAAATTCATATAATCACAACTTCAAAGGTTTATACTGCTCTTGTGATCGGCCCTATCCTGATCCAGATGTTGAGGCACAAGAAGAGATGATACAGTGCATTATGTGTGAAGACTGGTTTCATGACGAGCATCTTGGCCTAGAGTCTTCCAATGAGGTTTGTAGCCTGGTTGTTCCATCTCTGTTCTCATCATCTTTGCCTCTTTCTTTCCCACAGTTACCTGTTTGTGTCTTCAGCCTAAAAAAAGTGTTGTTTGAGTTGGGAAATTTGTAATCCTTAGATGTACAATAAAGAGGGTTGACAAGTTGACATTTACTTCCGTAGACAGTAAATTTTGTATGAGTTATCTATGGCAGGGTTGTTTTGTCGAACAACCATGCTTTCAGTTTGGCTCTTTCCTAAACCTTGCCTTTGTTAGTTGGGATCACAAACACCCCTTAGTCCCTACCCTTGCTACAGCCTACTGTTGGTAGAAAAATTGGTTGATATATCAACTTTCATGTGATATTGTGATATATGGTCATCATGGTTAATAGGTTTGATGATATCATACTTGGCATTATTTTGGAGACATGATCAAGTTAATTCAGATCCCAATGCATGATGTTAATCATAAGTGACATCCAACTATTTTACATGGATCATGTTTTAAGAATTTTCTCCTCCTATGCTCTGATTTCAAGTGCATGGTTGTAGTGTAGAGTCCACAACCAAGAGGTTTGCATACTTTAGGCTTCAGGTCTCACTTCTTGCAAACACAATTCAATAAATGTCTTCTTAGTTTGGACTTCCCTCCCCAGGACATAAGTCTTCTATAGTTCTGGCTTTCTTTGAGCCATAATGGTTCTGATTAGGTAGCATGATTATTAGCTACCAAAATTATCTCCTTGTTTTACAGATTCCAAGAGATGAGGAAGGAGAGCCTCTCTATGAAGATTTTATATGCAAGACATGCTCGACAGTTTGTTCTTTTCTGACACTATATCCCAAGACAATTCGGGCAGCAGGGGGGAAAGGTGATGCTACTTATAGTAATGCTAAGGATAAGGATGTGCTGGAAGATGTTCCCACAGCTTGTGGTTCTGGGAAGCTTGAGAATGATATATGTGCTAACAATTCTTCTGAAAAGGATAATGCAACAGCTGGAAAAGCTTCTGCTGTTGGAGAAAGTTCTTGGAGGAATAGTGGGTCAAACAACTCAAACCAATGCACAAAAGACACCAATCTTGATACTACTTGTGTTCTTGGAGTTGATGTGGAAGTCACTTCACCTGTTTCAGAAGGAAAACCATTGTTTCTTTCCAAAAACTGGAGGGACATCCTGTGTAGATGTGAAAAATGCTTGGATATGTACAACCAGAAGCATATAAGTTATCTTATTGACATGGAGGACACAATTGTTGAGTATGAGAAAATGGCAAAGCAGAAGAGGGAAGAAAAGTTGCAGCAACAGGAGGGCGCTGAGTTGAGCTTTTTCAACAAGCTTGGTCATATAGAGAAGGTGGAGATTCTGAATGGTATTGCAGACTTCAAGGATGAATTTCGTTCCTTTTTGGTATGCCCTTGATAACACGCCTTAGAGCTTACTCTTGTGATATGCAATCTTGCAAACTTAGCTGTAAAAAGTTACCTTTTTCTCTATTTTAGTTTGAGTTTATTTATGCAAAGCAAATATGCTGCACTGATGTATGTACCCATGTTTTTCTGCAGGAGTCATTCGATAAATCAAAGACAATCACATCCTCTGATGTCCACCAAATTTTTGAAAATCTTGCAAAGAAGCGCCGGCGAATGCAGTGAATCGTACTTGGATCTCTATTTTGGTTATGTATGTTAATTTAACCTGCTTTAGTTGGTTTTGGAGCTGAACCTATTCTAAAAGATACGGAAAGCCTGTGAAGAACTTGATGTTTTTAAGTCAGCATGCTCTACTGGTATAAACCTTCTGTTGTGTAGGCTAATGTGGTCACTAACATTAGATTTAACTTGGGTTTTTTTAGTGTGGGATTGCAATATCCTTAACGGTTAGTGAATTCTCTTGTCTGGTGGTTTTGGTTGTAATATTTTTTTTGGAGAAATGCTGTTTTCAAAAAAATTAATTAATTAATTTTTTTTTTTGCTTTTGTATTATTTTGATCTGGTTAAAAATAAATTTTAAAAAATAAAAAAATATTATTTTGAAATATTTTTAAATAAAAAACACTTTAAAAAATAATTATTATTCCAATTTCCAATGTAAATGGCAAAGAGACTCCAAGTCTCTAGTGGTTTTTTCACAACGGTTCCTCTTTGCACCAGTTGTGTTCTGTTGGTTGCTGGCAATGGCTTTCACTCAATTCGTGGTTGTGTAATGGGCATTTGAATTTGTGATGGAACAGAGCACTGTGAAATCTTAATACAGCCACGCTTCGACTTGAGAAGTGATGTCTGCACATCATGTAGCTGATGTTCTGATGTAGTAGAAGGGATTTGGATAGTGTTCACACAGATCCGAGGTCTTCTTCTGTTGTTAGCAAGCAGTATCGAGTGGGCACCGCATGGGGTTCATCAATCAGGCCGAGAGTGCAAGTGAATCCATCTAGCGAGCTTAACTATATGCTGAGCTTGAGGGATTTTGGCTTTGTCTTTTCCCATGCATAGTTGGCGTGAAAGATTGAAAGAATCCGATTTGCTCGTTGACAAACTCTCCCCTTGACGGGGACTGGTGTTTTGTCAAGACAAGCTGGCCCAAAGCAGGTAGTTGTCGTCCCCCTTGCGAAGATTCAAGATTGAGTCCTCAAATGCTCACAGTTACCAGTCTTGCAAAAAACATTAAACTACTGGCTTCCTCACCTAAACCTGAGACTATCGAGTGAGCATTATTGCTTTCACCGATTTCTTGAAAGCGAAGTTCTCTTGATCTTTAATAAAAAAAAGACAATTTCACGTATATTAAAACATCGATAAAGCAGCGTAGTTTTTTCTTTTTTTTGAGAAAGATGATGCCTTAGACAGGCTACTGCTGTGGTAATTTCTAAGCCAGATGACTCGGAAGCATTGACTATACTTTCCATTTATTTCTGTTCTTCTGGAGTCTGAAACGTCATTGAACGTCACGATTGCTTCAAATAAAATGCTCTGGCTCCCTTAAATCCCGTCTTAATCATTTTGGGACCCGGATTTACAACTGCGTGTTAAGAGACTAATAAACAAGGTTTGTAATAACAAAAAGGGTGCATTTTTCTCAGCAGTGCCGTGAAGGGGTGAAGGAATCTAAGAGTAGTCACGAGTGGAGTTTATTATTATGCTGTTTTTCCTTTTCGAGTGCAAGCATAGTGGCAACTTGCAAAAGGTGTACTTGAGATTTAACTTGACAAGTATAATCTAGCTCTAAGCAACAAGCTTATTTGTTCCCCGAACAATGTTCTTCGACAAAGGGAACGTTGTGCTTCAGCTCAGCTTTACTTTCGATTCAAGGAAGCATGAGCCAAACAAGAGACTTTGAAAAAAAAGGGATGTTTTACATCAAATGTTTCAACCTTCAAACAAAATGCTTTTGACCTCAGCAGATGACCGAAGACAGCATGAAAGACCCACTAATCACATTTGACAATCGAAAATTCAACAGGAATAACTAGTGAGTTTTATTCTCCATTAAAGAAAATTGAGAAATAGAGTCCCTAAGGTCATTACGATGAACAAAAGTACAGAAACTTGGCCAAGGCAGTCTACTTTGATTACCATATCAAGCCTTCCAAGTACTTAATTGGTCATGTTACACCATGTGAACAGGTTATGTTGACCACTATGAAGGCAAGATCTAAAGTAATGGCAGAAAATTGGTTTTGCAATTCAAACCCAGGTCACATCAGGGAAAAAAGAAGAAGTCCAAGATTTGGAATCTTTCCATGATGTACGAGAAAAGAAATCTGATACCGTGAGGCTTGAGAAATAGATCTGTTTTCTATATTATTATTTAGGATGAACAATTATAAGAAAATATTTTCAACTTTTCAAATATTTGGAGTGCTGATAATAGTTACTTTATTTTAGAATATCCAGTTAAGATTAAAAAGAAAAAAAAAGTTTGTGAACTATAGAGAGCTTCGAGTGATGAACTTGTCTAGGTACCCTGCAATAACTCTCCAGCAAAATGACAACCACAATAAACTACGAAAAATCTCCTCCATGCATTGTGGTGATGAACGTCGCTGAAAGTGTTTTCGTCCAATAAATGAAGGGCCACTTTCTCAGGTTCACGGACAGTATTACTGTTGTTGTTCATCGTTTAGCACCGTATACGCTCAAGTTTAATAACCTAGAGTTGGTATAATCTCGATAATGGAAAAGATTTTATATTTTATATGTAAATTATGCCTCTTTCTCTCGTAAGAAACCCTGTTAGCTACTCTATTAAACATGGAGTGTCAATGATGTTCATATAGATTTAATAGTAAATGTCACTGTCATCTATATTATATCTTCAATAATTCAAGGTCCCTAAACAATTTTTCTATCACATCTTTCGTCTTCTTGTCTGGTTTTTCTATAAGGAGATATCATGAATCCGGATTATAATATAAACATTTTCGAATCAAAATGACGTGTTTGGATATATGTATAGCCGTGCCTGAAGAATCATTCTTTCATTGTCGATTAAGAAGTAATTAAATCCTACCAGTGGAATCATGAATTCTTTAGAGGTGGTGGAAAATTTATATAGTTTCTAAATTGAAATTCTTGACATATAAATATTACAGTCATTAAACTTGTCGGTGTATTCAATTCTGGTCAGTGTTGGTGTTGTTGTTATTATTATTATTATTAATTTTTTTGTGGGTATAAAAACTCTTTTATCTTGTAATTAAACATAGATAGCTGGTGACAGAAAAAAAATAAACTCTTTTATAATCTGGTTGTTATTTTCTACGGCATTTATTAAATTCAGGTAGGAGCTCCACCGTGCTCGTGACATTGTCGGGGAATCAATTAGGTTTTCTTACGATTGACACCACACAACCCTAAGCCTCCTTTTTCCATGAGCGTTCGGTGTAGTCTACTGATCTCCATAGTTGATGTTATTTATTATTGATTTAATCTCTAATCTCGTGTATTTGACTAAATTAAGCTAGAGAAAGAAAATTGCCATAATCAAGCACAATATCGCCTACGAAACGAAATCTCCATTTCCTGATTTCATGCATTTAAACCTTTAGTTGTTCGAGCAAAAAAAAATAAATGTATATAGGAGCTGATAAGATATTAGGCATGCAGCTTTTTTGTTTTTGTTTTGTGGTGCTGGCACTTAACTAGTCACAAAGAAATTAAAAAGAAATGTACTTAACTTATTTAATACAGCGGCGCACCAGCAGCTGCGTCATTTTCATGGAAATTTAGTTTGTGTATTAGCAAATATAGAAAAATTATTATTCCCGCGTAAGAAATTCTACGTAAATTCTGGGCACCGAATTCCTATAAGTATCAGGTCCTCCCCTCCACCTAATTTTCAAGAGCTGAAGCCTTTTGGAACCACTTTTCCATTGATGTACTTTTCCCTCCTATTTCTCAATCTCTTTTTCAGTTCCCAATAACATTTTAAATACTGTTTATCCATTGAAATCGTGTTGTTTTTTGCACTTCAAACTATGGGAAATTGCATAAGGTCAAGCAAAATAAGGCAACATGAAGAGGATGATAACATGGAGGAGCTGCATCAAGAAAAGAAAGAAACAAGGATTGTGAAGGAAAGTGGCAGTTTCGAGAAAGGTGCAAGCCTTAAGGTTAAGATAGTGCTTACGAAGGAGGAGCTAGAGTGGTTAACGTTTCAGCTAAAGGTCAACGGAGGAAGGAAGCTAGAAGATGTATTGGGAGAGATAGAGAGAGGGAGAATGAAAGTTAAAACATGGAAACCCTCTTTGGAGAGTATCATGGAAACTCCTGAAGGGCTTGAAACAGAGAGACGAGCCCTTTGAAGAGGAAATTACCATTCTCTTTCCTTTTTCAGTCCTCTCATGTGAGGTTTTTCTTTGGGGTCATGACCCAATTCCCAAATATACATGTCATTATGCGTTTGCTTACCAATTAAGAGTTATTAGATGTTAATGATATTCTTGTACTTTTTAGATTCCATTGTATCATTTTTTGCAAAATTAATCTGAGCCGACTTAAGAAAAAAAAATGATAAACATGCCATATGGGTGTGTTTGATAACAAGTTTTAAGAGCTTGACCGTTCAATCATGGTATAAAACACTCCCCAATTCCAAATTCTTAAGAACACATACTGTGATCTGCACTCTTCTTCTTTCAAACCTTTTTCTCTGTATCGCAAGAACACATGTCTGGTGTAGGCGTGCGTCTTTGGCATTACTAGTGCTCACAATATTAATATATTAACACCTAATTGAAAGATTAATTAGCAAAATTACTTACTTTTGTTTTCGGCTCCAATGAGCATTTCAAACAAAAAGTATTCTTACACACACACACACATGCTTCACTGGTTAAGTTGTCTGGGCTTATGGTCTCCGGAGAAGAATCGAAATTTGAAGTTTTCTGATTAAAAATAGGCCTCTGCATACCAATCATGGAGCCATCACAAATTAAATATAACTGGTTTCTGAAAGTGGAAGACTAAATCAAATCATACTTCTAGTCATCAGGGTTCCGACAAAAATAAGCACCTAATTCTGACCATCTCTTGCTGCTTGGTGTCACAAGTATACAGTTTCTTTCCAGCCTTTAGATACAAGTGATGAATAGGATGTTTTGGAAGTATTTTTATTATAATAATATATTTTTATTTTTTATTTTTTTTTATTTCAAGACATCGAAAACAATATAAAAAAGTAAAAATCAATTTCTTTTCATTCACGGTCTTACCATTCACTGCAGTTTTTTAGAATTAATAATTTGGACAGCACATCGGGGTTCTGTAGGCATTTCTATATACCTTTTACTTGATTTATTATACTTTCCTAGAATAAAGGACTAATAGTGAGGTGGTTTTTGTCATCCACAAAATCATCAACAATAAGAACTCCCGGAATGAATTGGTCAAATATCATCTTTCAAGCAGGACACGCAGTTCAAACTTCAAAGTCCTTGTTCCAAGAAACTCTATGATCATACATTTAGACAATAACAAACATATTTGTTCGCTTTATATGCACCGCATACAGTTGTAAAATCAATGATTTTTAATTTTTCACGGGAATAATTACAAAATTCAAAAGTATTCTTAGCTCTTAAAGCTTCATGCTGCAAACTAACTAATCCTATGATGTATGATCCACCATCGTGGACGACAATTTCTGTGCTACCCTATTGTGGATCCACCGTTAAGGAGTTTATACATGTATGATAGCAGCAATCACTAGATTCTTCCTTTTGTGGCTTTTGATTCCATTAAGGAAACTGGTAATTGTAGTTCAAAGTTCAAACTACTCTTCTTCAGGGATGCTATGAAGCACACCATCATATCCACCATTAGAGGACACAACACTAACACGATTAACAGGAAGTTGGACAAGTTCATGTGCGACATCTTTGAATTCAAGAAGCCCCCCTTCTTTGCACTTGGCCATTAATCGAGCTGCTTCTTGTTTTGTCATCCTAACTTTCACTCTGATCACATCTTTTTCTTGCACACTGCTGGCATACCCTCTCTTCTCAAAATTCTTCCTCGCATCTTCTTCTTTAATTGCCAAGCAATTACCATCTTTCTTTAACTTCTTTGGTGATATCTTCTTGCTCAACTCATCTCTATATATCAAATTTGTTCCCTTGCTTCCCCTAGTGCCTTTTTTAGTGTCATACAGCATGCTATTTAAATAAGAGATTGAAGAGGTAAACATTTTGAGACAGAAAAAAGTAGCTAGCACAAGAGGAAAAGAGAGATGTTTGTGGCAGTTGAAACTAAGGGTGGAGTGTATTTATACTGAAGGGTGATGGGCTAGTCAAATAGAGGATGGAGTGTTTTATGGGGCACAAGTACTGTGATTAATTTGATGCAAAAGAAGTAATGTACACATGAAGACTGGAACGTAGGAAACACAAGTGGATGACTGGACCGTCAAGCATACGATATGGAAAAGTATTTGCAATGTCCCTCAGTCAAAGCATTGAAGTGATGATCTATCAAATTAATCAGTACACAGTGGAGCCCGTAAGAGAAGAAAACTTTTAAGCATCTTTGAAAAGGTCAATACCTTTTATTTGATTGGAGATCATAAGGTCATGACAGTTAACTTTGTGATGAGGTAATTAAATTACAGCTTTACAAGACAGTCGATACGAGAAAACTTAAGAATGTCTCTTTCGAGTTCGAGTTCGAGTTTGTTAATTTCGAGCAGGCGTTTTCTCGTGCAATGGCATAGCCAGGGTTCTTACTTACTTTGTTGCAGAAATGGCAGATGCACGCTGCTTTTCTACGGGGTAAATTATTTGTCTTGGCTGTGGAAACTAGTAACCTCATACTATATAGGTATGGGGATTCATCAATAAGCATTCGATCAAGTGGCCAGGATAGAGATTGGAAATAACTGTAGTGATGGGATTTTTTCTTCTTCAAATATTAACTAATTAATAAAATTAATCATGCCAACAACCGTTTGGTGTTGTGTTCGAGACTTTCCTTTTTCCCATTCAATATTTCGATCTGATGAATCTTACAATAGATGAGGGTTAGTGTTAATTAAACCCTTAATTAATATGATCCAACGTAATGACGAGAGACTCTAGCTACGTTATATACTGTTTAGGAGCAAGCCAGTTGTAAATAGCTAGCCTTTTCACACCATTAGTTTTTTTATAACAAAGGGTAAAATCAAATCAAATATCGTGCCCCAAACTACAAGTTAATTTCTTACTTTATTAAAAAAAAAATCTTCCTTCTGACCTTCTTAGCTATTCTTTTGACGGGAAACATTACATGTCACCAGTTATACTGTTCAAAACATCCAACCACAGCAAAACAAAAGAACAATCAGTTGAAGTCATGTTCCTCGCAAAGATGAAAATAAGACTCGGACTTGTTCTTGAAATTGACGTTGTTCGATGAAGTCATAAAACGCGTTTTGGCTAATTAAGGACTAATACTTGAGGGCAACTAGGTGAAATCAATCAGCATCCTAATTGAACGGTCCCTTTCTTTGAATCGTTTTACAGGTTGCCATGTTATACGTTACGATTTTCCAGACTTTTACGTGAATTGCATCAGGAAAGAACAGAGTTTCTGGTATACTTGATGCTACTGAAAGTGAAACCCATCCCAAAATTTCAAACCACAAAAGTCGTGAAATACCCATTTTCACAAAGAAAACATATCATAAAACCCCAAAATACGCCTTAAGTTAGACGGCAGGCTTTTCAAAGCACAAAAGCCACGAAAAAAACCATTTCCACAGAATTTATGGTTTTCGCACCATCGATAGGCCCAACAAGGTATGTTTTGGCATACCATCCAACTTTAGGGCTTTTTTTTGGTCCTCATGATATGTTTGGACATATCAATATGAAAACTATGAGTCTTATGAAAATGGATCTTTCTTAACTTCTATGCTTTTAAAAGTGTACTAGCCAACTTCATGTATTTTTTGCTCATTTCTTTTTTAAAAAGATTTTACTTTTCTCTTCGGTGTTCAAGTTTTGGTAGTAACAACGTAAAAGAATCTTTATGCTACATAAACTAAAAATGCTTGAAATAGTCATTGCATTTATTATCAAGCTTTAAATACATCAAATAAATATAAAATAACTTTTTTAAATGGTGACCTATGAGGTTTACATGGAACATCCAAAGGGGTTTATTATCCATGGATAAGAAAAGAATTGCAAGCTTATCAAATCACTTTATGATTTAAAACAAGTACCTAAATAATGATATGAAAATTTTGACAAGATTACGTTGTTAAATGAGTTCAAAATCAACAAAATTGATAAATGTATTTATGTGAAAAAAATATAGATAAAATTTATGTCATTGTATGTCTTTATGTGGATGGTATGCTTATTTTGGACAATAATGATCACATGATCAAGTCTATTATGAAAATGTTAACTAAACAAGTTTAACAAGAAAAACTTGGATGTTATACTATGAATAAAAACTTTTAGGACATCTAACGGATTGGTATTATCCCAATCTTATTATGTTGAGAAAGTTCTTAATAAATTTTCTAAAGAAGAAAATAGCATTGTGAAAACACCAAAGGACATAAGTGTCTATTTGTTCAAAAATAAAAGCAAAGGAATAGACAAATTAGACTATTCTTGGAAAATTAGGAGCTTGATATATGTTATAAATTATACAAGACCTGATATTGCTTACTTAGTTAACAAACTGAGTAGATTTACAGGTAATTCACGTATAGATCAATGAAAAACAATGCGAAGGGTACTCAGATATTAAAGGTACACCTTAGACCATGAGTTACACTATACTGGTTACTCGGTTGTACTTGAAGGGTGTAATGATGTCAATTAAATATCTAACATTAAGGATTTAAAATCCACTGGTGGATATGTCTTCACACTTGATGGAGCAGCTGTGTCATGAAAATTCTCTAAACAAACATTTATCGTAAGATTCATGATTGAATCAGAGTTTATTGTTCTTAATAAAGCTAAAGAAGAAGCTAAATGACTTTGAAATTTCTCAAAGGATATTTTATATTGGCCAAAACCAATGCCAGCTATTTGTGTTCATTGCGACAATCAGTCAGCAATTGAAAGGGTACAAAGTAGTATGTATAATGGTAGGTCTAGACATATACATCATAGATATAATACCATTAAGAACTTACTCTCGAATATAATTATTTATTTTAACTATGTAAAGTCAAATAAAAACATTATGGATCCGTTAACCAAAGGTTTGTTAAAGAAACTTGTGTATAATTCATCTAGGGTAATGGACTTAAAGCCTTTAAAAGATGAAATAGTGTAATGATGGTAATCATACCTAATTGATTGGAGATCTCAAAATCTAGGTTCAAATGGAAAACTAAGTCATGTAACATTTTTGGTAGCACCAGGAAATTACAGTTTTTTATTTATTCCTATGATAAAATAAATGTTAGCTGTAGCGTGATAAAAGGTGAGGTGAATCCTTAATGATTTTCATATCTTGGTACACAAAGTGGAGTATAACATAATAAAGGTGAGGTGAATCCTTAATGATTTTAATATCTTGGTACACAAAGTGGAGTATAACATAATACTCTTAATGAAAGACCACTTATATAAGTGAGAAATGTGGTCGTTCTTTGAGAATTTTGATAAAGGTTGAATTTTCTAAAAAACCCATGAATCTAAGTGTTGTTCAAGGCCAAAATGAACATAATAGTAAGAACCAAAAGAACTATTTGAGTACTATTATCCTAGTTTACACAAAAGACTTAATAATTCAAGACATCACGTTCACTATTTAGCCGAGTAAGTCTAATAATATTTCACTAAAAAATATTCAAAGTTAAAAGTTACATATCTTGATATAGTAATTTGCTAAGTCAGTATCTCTGAACAAATCTTTGAGTCGTTTTCAAATCGGTGAGACAATTTTCATTCATGTGGGAGATTGTTGGAAATTTGATTAATTAACATGATTTAGTTAAATTATAGGTGAATGAGAAATTAATTTCAAAGAACCCTTGGTTTTCACACTCAAATAACCCTTGGTTTTTCTAGACTTAATTCTTAATTTATGGTGGCTAATTAAATGTTGATAATGATTGGAATTAATTCTTATTAATTGTTCAAACTTTTAGGTTCCAAAATCCACTATAAAAACGAGGGAGAAAGAAGAGTTTATAACTTGAGTTTTTCAGATTTCTTCATACTCTTTCCCACCTCATTTCCAGTGTTTTCATTATCTTTTAAGCTTTGAATTTTTTTTCCTCCCAAACCTAGAGTTTAGGTTCATACTTTGTTGAGAGATATTTGAGTTCTTTTATTTTGGTTCAAAGACCTTGTTTAAAAGTATATCTAAACTAAGATGATGTTGTTAGAATCTTGTGAAGCATATTGCAAACATCTTAAATGCATAAGTGATGAACAATAAAGCCTTAAGGACAAATGATTCATTATTTACTATAATAAGAGTTTTATTCATTTAAAGTGCTTTAATAAGTAAGGGTCATTCTTTGTT
>Ga0307517_10008320_pt1 | contig 14894 bp, 9 predicted proteins | sample 23_EM_MG_FD_194515 | JGI IMG/M metagenome (GOLD analysis project Ga0307517, IMG submission 194515) | Populus trichocarpa ectomycorrhiza microbial communities from riparian zone in the Pacific Northwest, United States - 23_EM | ecosystem: Host-associated > Plants > Roots > Unclassified | place... | reverse complement strand
TTCACTTTACCATTATTATTCAGTTATTACAATTTATAAGGTTTAGTATGTTTAACAGTATACAAATTCAATTTACTAACAATGATAGTTCTAGCCATATTAGTATAACTTTCATTATCTATAATTAAAACTACACACCTTGTTTTGTATATAGCATCGCGTATGGAAGATGTTTTTCTTTTATTGATCATTATCTTCTTCCTTGACTTGAACATTAAGTGTGCGTCTTATAACCAAGGACTAGATGTTTTTCTTTTATTGATCATTATCATCTTCCTTGACTTGAACATTAAGTGTGCGTCTTATAACCAAGGACTCCTCAACAGGTAATGTCAATTTATCTTTAGTACAATCCTCCAATGGTGGCATTTCTTCACAACTAATTTGTCACTCTCGAATTCCACATCACCATTGCCTCTTATCACCATTATCCTCTTGTTTAGACACTCTAAAGCGTAATGTCCAAACCTCTGACAACTAAAACATTTAACATCACGAGTACATTTAGGTTCAGTGTTAGATTTACCTTTGAAACTCATAGAGGCTTCAACCTTAACTATAAGTGGTTCTATTTTGGTAGGGATAAAAGGTTTTGGTTGGGCAGTCTCCTCTCTCCTTAAATCTAGCTTCCAAGATGATGAAGAACCCGAATTGAATGTTGGTCAATCATGTCCTTTCTTTTTTAGTTGTCTCTTCATTTTCGTAGCCATATGAATCATGTTTTTTACCTCCACATAGTGTTGTAACTCAACAACATTAGTTATCTCTCTATTCAGCTCATTAAAAAGCCTAGCCATTGTAGCTTCCCTATCTTCAACCATATTAGTCCTTATCATTGCAATATCCATCTCCTTGTGGTAATCTTCCATACTTTTCGAATCGTGATGCAAACTCTATAATTTCTAAAAGAGCTCTCTGTAATAAAAGTTAGAAACAATTTATTTTCTTATTATGGTATCCATGTCATCCAATGAATCAATAGACCTTTCACCATTCCTTCTCTTGCTCAAAACAAGTTGATCCCACCATATTAATGTATAATCTATAAATTTAATGACAACAAGTTTTACCTTTTTATGTTCTGTATAATGATGACAATCAAAGATCCAATCAACCTTCTTTTCCCACACTAGATATGCTTCTAGATCATTTTTTTTCCTTGGAAAGCATGTATTTTTCCTTGGGGAATGGTATAACTAATGTAGTGGTTGGTAGTGGTGAAGGCGTTGTCAGCGACTTCGATCCAAAGGCGTAACTCTTCCCTTCGGAACAAAATTTTTATTTAGATGTTGTCTCCCTCACTCTTCTCTTCCGCCTTCGCTGAGACAAAAGAGTGAAGTTAAAGCTCCTTTCGTAGACTAAATAATAGGTACTTACAAGAATGAGTAGTTGCGAGCTTTAATTCAAGCCGACTCTTGCCAATTACATATTTTTTTTTTACTAAGATCAGTTTTCAACCCTCTTTTCATCAACTGAGGTATCGAATTTTGCGTGGACTTCAGTATCAGTTGTTGTGGAAGCGATCCGCGCTAGCCTATTATGTTTTTCAGCAACAAGCTACGATCGACTCCTACTTACTTTAAGCTTTTCTCTCTTTCGACAATACCGTAAACAGGTATTTCCTTTGAAGGAGATGAAATGAATAGAATGCTTTTTACTAGATATGAAACAACTTTTAAGATTCTTAGAGATACATGAAAGTCATTTAGATCAGACCCGTGGCTTAATCATACATATTTTACTATCAAGTCGGCTCATTTATCTCTTGATGTTTATCGTTACAGGCCTCTTGTATCTTTTATTTACCTATTTTTTCATGGTATTTTTATTATATGGAATACAGCTTTACTGGTGTTTTCTTTATGATAGGAATTTTCTTGTTAAGATCCTATAAATTGATTGAAAACCTCATATTCATACTAGAATCATGATGATTCAATAAAACCTTCAAACTAACTAAGTACAAGGATTCCCTGAGTAAGAATTCTTGTATCATCACTTTAAATAAATATAATGACTAAAAATCCAAAGAAAGGTTTATCCTTTGATGAAAATAAACATAGACAAAGAGCAAGAAGAAAAATCTTTCCATTTAGAGTTTCTAACTCTTTGAAATTTTTTGGAGTCCGGTAAGCAAGCAAAATTTTAATATTAAGTTAAGTATGAATCATAGCTCTAATACTTCATAATCAATTTCATATATTTCGTGCTCCAGATACTAGAATAAATATCTAACGAAGTCAAAAACCATCTCATAAGATGACAGATCCATTTTCTATCAATAGGATCCATTATAACAAGTCGCACACTCATATTCCAGAAATACAGAAAGAAAGAAATTTCATGATCGAACTACCAAAATAGAAAATCATAAAATGGGCTAAGAAAACGAGACCAAAATGCTTCACTTTGTATTGAAAATCTAGAATTTAGTGATTCTTGTAAATCTAATTCATTGAAATTCCATCATTATAAATAAATAAATAATAGAAAGGAATACCGCAAATAAAGCCATTGCGACACCTATCAAAGGAGTATTTCCCCACCCCGGAGCTACTTTACCATATTCTGAATTCAATGGTTTTAATAAATCCCCTACAATAGTTCGTCATAGACCAGATCTAAAACTCCCCTCAACACTTTGTGTAGCCTTTTTTGTATTAACTAAGATCTGTTGACTTTGTATGCCATTCCGTTGTAAATAAATGATCTTATCATATATCCATTCTGGTCTGGAAATTCTGATTTTTTTTCTTATTATATAATAATGGAAACAGCAACCCTAGTCACCATCTTTATATTTGGTTTACTTGTAAGTTTTACTGGGTATGCCTTATATACTGCTTTTGGGCAACCCTCTCAACAACTAAGAGATCCATTCAAGGAACACGGGTGAATTAGGATAAGTAGCAAGGCCTGATGCCCGGAGGTGCTCTAGCTAATATAGACTACAAGGAAAGGAGAGAAGGAAGCAGAGTGGATTGGTGACCCAAGGCCAAATATATTTAGCATAACCCACAAAGGAAGCAAGCTAATTAAGAGTTCCCTGGCCCTAAAGCTATTGCCCTGATCCCTATCATGGCTACTAGGCCCTCTAAAATAAAAGTCCCCAGTTTCTTATATTTTGGATGAGTTGCATCCCTTCTTCCATGACCTAGGATGAATAACGTTATGCCCTTCTACCTAGTTTTCTTGTTTGCCCGTGGTGCATTGGTCGTAGTCTATGGTGTCCGTCAAGTATTATGGTGCCCATATAGGAGTTATGAGCTTCAATACTACTATGAGTAGGGTGGCTGAGTCCTTGACCTAACTTAAACAAATGCAATACGGAGCACCTTCCCCATTCTCCTTCTCTTCTTCTCTTAGAACTCTGGCCTAGTCCACCCCCCCTTGTATCGGGCATGAAAAGCCACTTGAATCCCAGAAGTAGATCCTAAAAGCCATGACCTTTTAATTTAGTTTAGATGCAGCTCGAATGCCTTTACACTATAGGTTGTGTTAAGCATGCTTTTTTGATAAAAAAAGAAATAGGTCCAACCCCCGTATGCATTCCACTCAGGACTTCGCATCTCATATGCGTCGCCAGAACACCTAACCCTAATAGGTAGGTCTATTGGTTGGACCCCATGCTCTAGGCGGGTTTAGCCCGTTCCATCACCAACAAGGCTGTTAGTCAATGCTTTATTCATGACAAGTCTTTCGCTCTGTTCTCTTTGTTTTTGGGGTTATTAAGGCTTTAAAAATCATCAATTAGCAACCTTGGAGCAGAGGACCCATTCCCCAAGAGAGAGTTCCCCAAACTAGCACTATCAGACCTCATTCCTGTTCCAGACCTCGTTCCTGTTCCAGACCTCTTAACCGAAAGGGTTGTTATTTAAAGAGAGATTTTTGCCTTGCTACTGAGAAGAGGCCTCTCTTCTACTTTTTCTCTAGGTGCTTTTCTGACTTTCGCATTTTAAAAACTTCAAAAAAGGGCTATTGAGGTAGCCTTCCTTACCCTCTGCTCATGTAAGAAGGTAGAACATCCCAGTTGAAATAGAAAGAAGAAAGCTCTGCAAATAACTAGTTATGGAAGCTGGAAGTACGAAAGACAGAGAAAGTTATGTCTAAGAAAAAAACCAAGTATCCCCGGGAACTGAGAAAGAGTACGAGCTTCTTTCACCCTCAACTCCAACTCAGGAAGCGGGAACTCAGACAACTAGAATTTCGGTAACAGCTACTTCTAGGGCAAACAGAGATCACTAATGAATGAAATGGAATGGGAAAGCCTGGCTTGACTAAAACAAGGGTCCTCATCCAAGCTCCAAGACCAAAACAGTGGGAAATTCACCTGCCATCAAACCCTAGCCTACAGCTTCAGGATTGAAGAAGACAGAGGCCGTCAAAAGAGAATCACTTCTTTTTTTCTTATTAAAAAGATCCAAGTTTCCCCCTTTCATCTGTTAAGAGAAGAATGTTCCTAGCCTCTATGTCTAGAGAAACCTCTCAATGATGATCAACCAGCGAGTTGTGAAGTCCCCACTCAATAGAACGTAGGATAACCAGTCCTATTTATAGAAATAACCTGTGCCGGCATGCTTAGAGCTTTTTGAGATTAGGTTCGGGTCTTTTGGAAAATGATGGGATTCGAGCTCCATCCTGTGTAAGGTAGGGGTGTGCCTTTGACACGTACAAGTAGGAGTAGGAGTTCTTTTGATTAGCAAGTCAGAGAATGAGACCCTTTTATCCCCCGGAACACTACCCGCTACTTTCCTTCAAACCTAGAATAGAAGGGTCAGAGACCTACAAGGATCTCATGCAGAAAGTCGGAATTATAAGCTTCGGCAACAGGATCCAGACCAAGAAGGCACTAGTAGGTAGTGGTGAGGTAGCTCTTATTAGTTCGAGTCGGTGTCGGTAGTTATAAACTCTTCTTTCTCTATGGGAATCATAGCCCTATCGTAACCAAGACTTGCCTTTCTTACTTGAAAACTTCCTAAACCTCTTCCTGCTCATACACTCTTGGAATAATTGTCAAATAGGACAGGTGATGAGGGAAGACCTTCTATCTTAAACAAAAAAATGTACCGAATACAGATAAGGAAAGCAGTCTACTCATGCCCAGGCACAGCAGAATAAAAGGAATAAAGTTATAAAGGACCCGAAATACCTTGATTACATATCATTGGAAAATGCATTAACATAAATACGGCAGTAAAAAGAGGTAATACAAAAGTGTGTAAACTATAAAAACGAGTCAAAGTGGATTGTCCTACACTAGCACTTCCACATAATAACTCTACCAAAGGAGATCCTATTACCGGAATAGCTTTCGGCATGCCTGTTACACTTGAATCGTCATGATGCCTAAAATCTCAGGAATTCTCTCTCATATCAAAAACCCCACCATGTTCAAAGCTTACATTCCTTCTTGTTGTATTCATCCTAAATCTATTTCCTTGGCCCACAGATGCAAACTTATAGTCATCATCACCCTCATCTGCGTACATCAACAAACTCATCAAAATCAGTTCTATCACTCCGTACAGCCTTTCGGACATTACTAATATGTTGCTTCATTGATTCCATTTCAACCTTCAGCTCTTTGGTCACCGTAGTCAAGAGTTCAATTTGTTAGCCCATAGCTCGCATTTGGAAAGATAATTTGGTTTTTGGTGTCGTTGATTTGTTGTTTTCAAACACCCTTTGAAATTTGCAAAAATTTGGTAAGTAGCACAAAATATATCCTTACACCTCTCATGTTTCAGACAAAATCAAGGTTTTTCACTATAATAAACTCACTACGCCTTTTACCTCACAACTTGCTTTTTTTCGGTTATTTCAAAACTGAAAATCCAGCCAATCAACGTTAGAGGCTTTCACAACGTACTCAAATTATGAATATAGACTCAATAATCAATAAATATACTAAAAACAAGCAAAACAAAACTACGATTATGATTTCACGAGTAGCAATACAAATTCGTACAAATTGTGGGCGAAATGAAGACTCAAAATAAAACAAATTTGAAAATTAATGAAGACACTTATTTGACTCCTAAATAACCCAAATATAATAAAAACAAACTGATTTGGTTGAAACAAATAATAGACAAACACATTTTGAAACTTGACGTAAATTTGGATTGTTACACAATTTTATAGCAGTAGAATTGAAACACATACCTAACGATTTTGGAATGACCTGAAATTCAATATGTATTATCCTAATACCCAAAAATATACAGATCTCAATTTATAGATTGTTCTCTTATACCTAGGTATTGAAACCCATGCATACTAATATGTTTAGAGACAGTAAAAAGACAAAATATTAATTTTTTTTACTAGTATACCGCATAAACAAAGAAGAAGAAGAAAATTGATGTAAACACTGAAAAAACTTAACAAACACTAGGAAAATAAAAATCTCAGAAGGATATAACCTGTTCTTGGAGCCTTGTTATGATACAACCTAATACGAATCTCGTAATCACGTGGTTATACAACCCACAATCTTGATTGAGATATGATCCTGTAAAGCCAAAAGAGATCTTATAAGAGTGTGACAAAATAGAAACCTGCACCAAGGCACCAGTGAATAGTACTTAAAAGTGCATTTTCATTAAGGTTTTATATCATCATATTGCACTTAAAGTATCATTAAATTCCCTAACTTAAGCATGTTTTATAATAACAAGTGTGATAACATAAGATATCTTTAATTTATGGTAAATGCTCATTTTGAATGCAGGCATATCTCACAATTTAAAGGATTGATTGATATGTTTAACTATTGAAAGTGAAAAAACAAAGAGAGGGCTAAGCTTAAAGAAGAGATGTTGGTTCAATTCAAACTGGAACACCATTCATTAATTGAATCATAAATGGAGTTGTAGAACTTGGATTTAGGTCTGGTATATATGGATGGAAAGCTAAGACATGGGCCTAAAACTTTCATGAGGAGTTCAATATTTAAAAGGGTCGTTTTCAAGTTCAAATTGTAGCAACAAAAGAGAAGTCGGAATCTATCCTGCAGCTCAGATATTGTTTAGTGTTCAGCCCATATCTCGAGTTCTAGAAGTCCAAATGAGCTCATTCTTGTATTTTTGAAAATCTGAGACAAATGCCCAGAACTTTCATGAAGACTATCTGTTCAAATTATGATGTTAGCAATGACGTTTTGTTCAGACAATAAGATAATGGTTGTCACCAAGTCAAGAGGTGGCAACCCACTCAATAATTAGTCATCAAATCAATAGTTATGAATTTTAGCCTATAAAAGGAGGCATTTGCCATATATTTAGACATCTTGGTGTTCAGATCAAGATCTTGCTCTTACTCTCTCTCTTTGTATTTTGTAATGTTCAAGTTTTATTAATCTCTTGTTTATGTTTTTCATTTCCCTTACTATACTTAGTTAACTTATATCATGTTTATGTTCTTATATTGTTTATTTATGTTTTTCTTCTTCATGATGTTTAGCTAAGTTAATTTTATCAAGGTGAAAATGGTACATTAATGGTGTAAGAATAAGTATAATATAAACTCAACATGGACTTTAATGTTTGATACTAACATGTTTTGTATTTGTTATCTTATTCACTCTTACTACCTTGCTTGTTAAATAGTTAATTTAGATTTGTGTTGTACAACCCTTGAATACTTGGCACAACAAATACTTGGCACTTTCATAGCCTACTTGTGCTATGAAAGGAACTTGATTTGTTGTTAACATAAGTTATTACCATAAATACCTGACCATATTTACAAGTATTGGCATTACTCAAATAAGATAATTAATATAATCATGTTAATAATTTATAATCCGATTGGAACCTCATTTGTGTGTGGCTTCCAGTTGAGTAATAAAAAGAGTTTATACTATACGTATTTGAAATACTATTAGTGGATCCTCTAACCTTGACAATTGTTTTATCCTTATTTAATCTTTACATCAATATCACATCTCAAAAGTTCTCTTCAACTCCTTTTTATTTGTTGTTTATAATTTTATATAGTTCACTTCCATGTGGTTCGACCCCGGTCTTGCCGGGTTATTTATTACTTCGACACTCCTGCACTTGAGATAGGACATCAATCTTTTGATCGTGTCAACCAGCACTATTAGAATAAAGTCAAATGATGTCACAAAGCCAATTAATCTTTGATAAGTTGGATTTAGTCTCTCTCACATGTTAAACTGAAAAGTTCAGAAGTATTATTCATCAAAGGTGCAGAAATTTAAACTTTACATGTGTTTAAATAAATAGTTCTGAGAAATTAACCCTAATGGATCTACTCTTGTAGGCTAAATTGACTCACTTATAAAAACTAACTCAAAACCTTTACTAGTAAACTGAAACCATAATCCAAACAAGCCTTGGATCCTAGTTAAAAAAAACAAATTTAATTAAGCTCAAACAAGCTTTGAGTTGTAACTAGCAAAATAAAAATAAAGCTCATAGGTCTAAGTCTTATTATACCGTGAGAAGAGAAGAAGAAAAGAAAACAGTTTAGATCGAATAACAGACTTATTTATAGCCTATATTATTGCTCAATAATCCTAACAACTAAAGGAGAAGTTGTCGCCCCTTTGGTTTCCAAGTTAGAATAGAATTCTGATCTTAGCCTTGTATTTATCCTTCTTTTGGAAGGAAAAAGATGTTGTCTTTAATGCTCCTCTTTGTCCCTACATGTGTTTCCTAAGTCAACTTGGATTCCTTTGTTTCTTTTGTTTCCTTCGTTGTTTTGTTTTCCTCACCTAATAATGAAAATAAAATAATAAATACTAATTTTTAAAGGTAATAATTAATGTTCCCACACATAATAAAAAAATCCAAAACTAGTTAGGAATCCATAAAACATATGGAAACATCATAAAACAAGGTTAGCCGAAACTAATACAAAATTGGTAACCTTGTTGTCGAAACTTCATGGTCCAAATAAAGGTGGATTGGATCCCTCTTGCACATGAATTAAATGTACTAAAGCCTTCTCTTAATGCTCTAAAAGATTCTCAAGTTTAGCCTTGACCAAAACTTGCACAACCAGACCATTCATTGCTTCTTAATGCCTTCGCTTTGGACCTTGTGATGAGCTCATTTGGAATGTATAATGGTCCTTGGTATTCGTGGGCTAATCCATATCATGATGTCATAAGAATTGAGCCATCCACCAAATGCTAGTACAAGATTTTATATTTTAGGAAGCACACATGTTCCATTCTTGTCAAGATTTCTGGCTGGTTTTGCTAATGAAAATGATTTAGATTAATAAACTGTTACAAGTCATAAGTCGAATCACGTATCTCATTCACGTTACTTCACTAAATTAATCAACTTACTGTAGTTTGAAATTGTGGTAAAAAATATTTTTTAAAATAGTATTTTGCTTGAAAATATATTAAAATAAATTTTTTTATTTTTTTTATTTCAGCACATCAAAACTATCAAAAAGCACTAAAAACATCATTTTGATGATTTTCAAGCCAAAAGCACCCGAAAAATAAGCAGAAGCACTCTCAAACACTCCCATATAGAGATGGCCTAACAAAATTTTTTATGGACCACTAAAATAGGATTAGGTCTAAAAAAGAGTCTCGTCGTGCCAAACCAACATAATATTTTAAAAAATCATAACTTAATATTTTAAAAAAATCATAACTTTTAATACAGCTGTTGAATCAAACTCAATTTTTTATCAAGAGATTTTTAAAGCTTAATTTTATGAATAACCCACTTTACTGGTCCATTCACTGCACAAAAATCTTCAAATTCAGCTCCAAAAATCTTGTTTGGGTTAATTTTATTAATTTAATTTAATTTAATTTTTCTTATATTTAATTTTAAATTTTATGTTTTTTTTCTTTATATTTTAAAATTCTAATTTTATTATATAATACAAGTCAGTTTTCTTTATATAACTCTTAAGAAGATAGACTATATTTCATAGAGTAAAACTACAAATTTAACTTTCATGTCTATAACCTTTTTTGTTCATCAATTTTTGTGATTGTTTGTTGTCTTTCGCTTGCATCATATTGAAATCAAACCCCAGTAGAACTATGATGCGGGTGATGACATGACATCTAGATTTAAACATGGACCATAACCATGCCCTGTTCCACCAACTCATGCACTTTCTTTTCAACCTGAGGGAGGCAAGGGCCGGAGATTGGAGAGATTTCCCGGTTAACCATATGTATGGCGTTGTAAAAGTTGTCCTGGAATGATCTACAATAGGCGTTATAGAAACATTATGAAGTTCTTGAGGAATATAGAGAAGTTACCAATCCAAATTTGATGAAATCAATTGCTGATATATCAAATTCTGGGCATTGACAAGGCATGCATTGACAGCAAAGTTTATTCAGGTAGCAAACCTGTCTAAGATCATGACTTGATACTTGCTGTCCTGATAGTATTACTTTACACACTGAGAAAATTAACAGTGGGCTCTATATGAGAAAGTGGTGAAAGCAAGCAGCAAACGCTGACACCAGACTGATTCGAACAACAGATGCCATTATACTGGAGTCAAACCAACAACTCCTGCACACACATGGCACAAAGGGATGGGAATAAGAATGCAAGTGTTTAATGAAGATTTTACAGAGAGATGGACTGGAAGCTGTAATGAAAATAGTTACACAAGAAATTGGAAGAAAAGGCCTCAAATAATATGGAAGAAAAAACAGAAAGGAAGTGTGTTCTGCTCAATGTACTGATATAGTTATCAGTCAAATAATTGGTGCTTGTGGCATAAGAGACTAGAGTGTGTTCACAAGACTTCAGCAACGTAACAATGCTTGTAAAGCCAGAAATGCATGGTCAAATGATTTCTGCAAATTTGTATTGAGGGAACCAACACTCATCCTAACAAGAACCCGTGAAAATGTAACATGAATATTTACCACACTATGCTGATTTTAAAAAAAATTTGCCATTCATGCGACCATGAAAGAAAAAAGCAGGCAATCAGGAATGTATTCCTCCATGTATTAGGTGACATGCCTTCATAAGTTGGAATGGAATATACACAGCATAGTAACTGCGAGCTTGTGAGAAATCATGTCGGGGACATGGATATACCACTCAATGCAGGAATTCCATCAAGATATGTGGTCAAAAAGAATTTTATTTTCTTTTACAGAGTCGGTCAAAAGAACCTAGCTCCTGAATGCAGTAAAATCCTAGTTCTGGAATTAATATTAAATTGAGTTAGAAAAAAAATTAATATCAAATCCGACCCTCACAAAGACTGCAAAACTTAAAAGCTGTTTAAGATGCCTTGCTTCATGCTTTCAATTTTTACATCTAGCACTCCAACATGATCACAATCACATAATGCATCTAAGGTATGAACTGCTACTCTACCATGTGATTTCTACATTCAGATCATTCCCAAAAGTACCACAGTACCAAAATGCAAGTTGTCAATAACCTTATCACATGATCATATACAAAACAGGCAAACAATAAGGAGATTACACATTATGCACGTGTGCACAGGCACGTGCGCACAGCTATGAACATTGCATGCACGAGTGTGGAGCTAAGAATGCCATCAGAAGTTTTGCAGGTCTATCTATAGAAATCAATAACCATAATTTTCAAAATCTTAACTGGCAATCAAATACAACTTAATCAAGGAATGGATCAACCAAGTCATGACCATCTAGCTACTAGATAAATGCAACAGCTGCACTTAAGGAAAAAAAGAAAAAATTCTTCATACATACCACATGCCAATCTTCCACCTGCATTCCCAGTGGTTGAGCTGAGTTCATGCCTGCCTATAGATGCGAAAACCAACAAGGATGGAGAAGAATCGTTAAGAACGTCAAGAAAGCAAAGGTCATCAAAGTGATCCATGCCTTCGTTCCTTAAGACTTTATATTCATAGTCGAATAACAGTAACAAAATAGCAACAAACAAGTTCACAGGCATTTAAAAGTCTGATCCTGTCTCCTATGCCCTCCCTCCTCACACAAAAGACATTGTTTCTCATGGTTGCAACAAACATAAAGGTATAAAAACACATGCGCAAGTAATAATTTATATTCAGCTAAGTTTGCCAGGTAACAAAATTAATGTTGCCAAGGTTTGCACCCAGGATACCTGAATAAGAACTTACCCTTTCCAAGGTCATCCTCGAGCTCATGAACCACAAGTGCTCTTCCAATCACCGTGTTAGGACCACTCAGTGGTATCTGCACTTTTTTTTTTTTTCAAAACTCCAAAACTGAGTAAATGCATATCAATAAAGCAGAAATGTCTAAAATAAGAACATAAACCATGTGTCAACCCATAAGCAAAGAAAAAAAGTACACTCAATGGCTGTTAAAAAATAAAAAAAAAATAAAACATTATGCTTCAGTTCACAAAAATTACCTGGTTATCCACTATTATTGCCTCTGCCACCCCTGTATTTTCAAAATTACAAGGATAAGTTAATTGGTTCAGGGAAGCCCATAAAAAACAAATGAAAATGAAGAATGATCTTACCATCAGCAGTAGCAACTATGTTTCCCAGGTCACCCGCATGACGGATTTCATCCTCAGGAGCACCATGTGTCAAATTGTTAGGATTAAAATGTGCTCCTGTTATTTGAATTTGAAAAGGGAAATTATATTAACACAAATAAAGAATCAGGATTATCCATGCATTAATTGAAACAATACAAGAACCAAAACTGAAACAGTTTATTGACAATGCAGTTGTTTCATGTCCTACCTGTTGACACGCATCCATTTGTTGTGTCACCATATTGATGCTAAAAAAGGTAATTTGAAAAGAAAAAAAGACGGACATTAAGATTTGGAAAGTAAAGTACATCCATGTCCAAAGATGATAAAAACTGAAGCCAGGAACATTCACCAGGTGGAATCCATGAGGCCCTGGAGTAAGCCCAGTAATACGAGCATTCACAGTTGTAGGACCTATCGAAAGCAAAATGCAAATAATATGTAAATCACAATCAGGGCTCCAATTATTATGACTCTCCACATTAACCTCCACTCAACTTAAACCACAGTGGTTATCTGACTAGGGATAGTTGAATATTCAAGCTTTTCAGTGATGGAAAGAACAAAAACCCTGTCAATTAGCTAATTCAAGTCTCAGGATTGCAGGCATCTCCTATTTCCAGATTTGAAATTCAAAAACTTCGACAAGACAGTATAACTCCTTTCGGAAACAACATTTTTAACTACTTTTCAAAATTAAACATCAAAGAATAAAAACCAAACCTCAAAACAGGTTAAAAAAATTAAACCATCAACCAGACAGTCTGTGAAAAAAAGAAAGAAAGAGGGTAATTGAAATAACTTTGTCATGTATAATTTTTGAAATAACTTTTTTCAAATTTTATGTTTTAAAAAGCAGAAATCAAATGACAACATATCTGGAACAAAGAATTTTTAACATTGCATATCTAGTTCCAAGCTCCAGCCTCATTGTCCCTGCTTGCTGACTAATTTCAGAATCAACAACTTCAACTATAATCTGAATTAGACAACAAAAAAAAAAGCATCATCAAATATAAACTTAACAAGGAAAAATGATAATGCGGTTAGCACAACCATCAAGAAACAACTTCAATTAATCAAAAAATTCTTTCTCGGTAAAAAAAAAAGAAACCCATTTCCCAAAAACAAAAACCAAGCATACCCATTTACTCTTTTCTCTAATTTCTTATCACCCAACAAAGAATCAAGAAGTCAACCTCAACCAACAACAACATTCAAAACAAAACATTAAAAAGAAGAGAGAGAGAGGCAAGAGTGACAGACCATCGGCTTCCTGGGTCAAAATGACGACGCCTTCAACATTAGAAGTGCCTTTAAGGACAGCAACAGCTTTCTTGGTAGCAGAAGCAACAACAAAAAGAGGTGGTTGCTTCTTGGCAGCGAGAGAGAGGGAAAAAGATTGGCGTGGGGGGTTAAGGGAGACGCCATGGAAAGAGGAATGATTAGGAGGAAGTGGAGAGAGAGGGAGGTGAAGAATTGGTGGCATGGCTGTGAGGATTGCGTGGGCTGCCATGGCTGCTATTGCAGCTGCTTGCATTTCTCCTGTAGATAAAATGATAATGTTCAATGACCTGGGTAATGTGTTGTTCCAGAGTTCAGATTCGGATTTTTTAAGGTATGTACATTAATATAAAATAATTTTCCTTTTTTTCAATTTTTTTCTTTTATAGTTTTTCTTTTTTAATAATAAATTAGAAAATATTTTTAGTTATTGAAAATAAATATGAATTTTCCTATAATAAAATAAATACATTGAGATAACAGCTATTTTTTATATAAAAAAAAAACATCAAAACCATAGTCATCTTAATATTTTGTATTATAAAGTATTAATTTATTTCATTTAAATTAAAAACTATCATTGAAATATTATATTGTTAACTTAAAAAAGATCTTTATATTATATTCATAATAAAAATTAAATTTATAAAACTAACTAAATATAAAAAAATAATCTTAATTTGTTGAAAACTGCTTATATATAAAAGAAAACAATTGTATTTTTCATGTTTTTCTCACTATTTAGAAAACAATAAAAGAAAAACTTGAATCTCTAAAATATGTTTGTTAAATTTAATTTTGAAAAAATAGAAAGTTAATTTTTCATTTTTCTAGATGGAAAAATATTATATTTAATATAAAATTCCATTTTTTTAACTTTAATTTCCAAAAAATAAGAGTATTATTTTGTTTTTAAATAGCCTCTTGTAATTTTTAATAGAGCGCAATTGGTCCAATAATGCTCGGAATAGTTTATGCACACCAAAGTATTTATATATATATATATATATTAACTAATATACTAAACCGTGTGGGGGATTTACTGTTCCCCCACACACAAAACACTGTGGATTACAACAGTAATCCACAGTGATTCTTCTC
>Ga0307517_10008319_pt1 | contig 14895 bp, 10 predicted proteins | sample 23_EM_MG_FD_194515 | JGI IMG/M metagenome (GOLD analysis project Ga0307517, IMG submission 194515) | Populus trichocarpa ectomycorrhiza microbial communities from riparian zone in the Pacific Northwest, United States - 23_EM | ecosystem: Host-associated > Plants > Roots > Unclassified | place... | reverse complement strand
TTCAATTTAAAAGGTTTTTTAGAAGCACTTCTCGAATTAAGATTTATAAATGAAATGCAAATCTGACAACTAGATTCTGTTTTTCAGATGTGACTTGTACAACCAATAGGGAGAAAGGGTTCTTACAGAGAGGGAGGTGGGGGGGGGGGGGTTGTGAAAGATGAGTCTTTTTTTTCTCAGGATATGAAGTAATTAACAGAAAAGGCAGTTTCCGTTGTTCTATTTCCTGGTTACTTGCTATGTGTGCTATTATGGAGAGTGAGTATTACTAGGCTGTTTAAATGACTGCAACTAGAATTCCTGTTCATGTAAAAGATATAAGTTTACTTCAATCTCCTAGATGATTTAGAAAAAATTATCCTGCTGTACCTATCTAAAATATTTTATTTTTGTTCATTTGGTTGCAGTTACCACTTGCTCCCAGGCCACAGCTGCTTTGAAACTTCTGAGAGAAAGGAAAGGCTGTTTTGATGTGGTACTAAGTGATGTTCACATGCCTGACATGGATGGATTTAAACTTCTTGAACTTGTTGGGTTGGAAATGGACCTTCCAGTTATTAGTGAGTGTTTTTTTTTCCTTGGCAGTAAGGATTTTTAAGTTGTGTATCAAACTGTTGACATAATAATCTTTGCTGCAGTGATGTCTGCTGATGGGAGAACAAGTGCTGTAATGAGAGGAATCAGACATGGAGCATGTGATTATCTGATTAAACCTATCCGTGAAGAAGAGCTCAAGAATATATGGCAACATGTTATTAGGAAAAAGTGGAATGAAAACAAAGAACAAGAACATTCTGGAAGCTTTGAGGATAATGACTGGTATAAACGAGGGAATGATGATACTGAAAATGCATCTTCTGTTAATGAAGGAGCAGAAGGGGTTTTGAAAGGCCAAAAGAAGAGGAACATTGCTAAAGAAGAAGACGATAATGAACTGGAAATTGATGATCCCTCTGCATCAAAGAAACCGCGTGTTGTATGGTCAGTGGAGCTCCATCAGCAATTTGTCAGTGCTGTAAACCAGCTTGGAATTGATAGTACGATCTTTAATGATCCTCTCTTTTTAATTGTTTGTGTTTTTCTATTTAAGGAAATAAAGTAGATGACACACACACACACACTGGTAAAAGAAAGATACAATAGCAAGACTAACTAGGACACAATCAAGGGAAGACAGCCTCACTTAAATCCCCTAATAACAAGCTAAGACACCTACTCAGAGGGGAAGCGACAATTGAAAGACCCAACAGACCCAACGGTAACAAAAAAGCATAATTCACCAACCAATCAGCAATAAAATTGGCCTCAAGATACACAATGGACTCTAGCAACACAATGTTGAGCTAGAAGGCCACAAATTTCTTGAATTATCCGCAATGGCCATTAGATGTGTATTATGCTTTGGGATGATGCTTGTAAATGTTTTAATGTCATTTCAGAAGCTAAGCTTGAGTGGTAACTGTATCTTTTGCTCAATGCAACTTTTTGCCTATCATTTCAGAGGCTGTGCCTAAGAGAATACTCGAGTTGATGAACGTGCCTGGTTTAACTAGAGAAAATGTTGCCAGTCATTTGCAGGTTTGGTTTTTTCCTACATCTCAAACTTCCATAATTCCCTGTGCATTTTCTTTTTTAATTTTCGTTTCAAGGCTGCCCCCTCTGGGTTCTCATGCAAGCATTTTCTGTTATTAAACTTGCATCCTTGGTGCTCTAAACTCTAAAGGATGTCTAGTTGTATTTGTCTTCTTCCATCACCACTACATTCTATGCTATTATACTCATCATATGACAGGACTACGGAAGGGGTATTTGATACCATGAGTTTCATTTTCTCTGGGAGGAATAGTGCAGCCTAAATGATTCACTTAGATCTATCATGCCATATAATACACGGTAATAGAGACTAGAACCTGACTTGAGATGTGAAAGTATAGTTGATCATACCCGAGAAAAGTAATAGAACTCAGAGCATTGTTTTTTACTGTTTGCTTCATTTTTTCATGTCATACTATATTTTTAGGGAGGATGGATCATGGTTTGAGTCACCAAATACGTTATTAATTGCCCTCAATATTTAGTGAAGTTAATAATTCCCAATATAGTTTTGGTTATTTCTCCTCTTCTTATGTATTTGGAATTTATTTTTGAGATTTTCTACTGAGCGTTATGGTTTGATTCTCAACCCCCCGCCTGCATTTTGCACTAGGATACTCTAATAACAATTGAAACTATTAATTTTTAAATGTTAAATCAGAGACCATGTCTTCTTTTAGAACAGTATGGAGTTATATTTCAATAACTCCGATGTATTGTAGTCATTCATTGTGTTAATACTCTTTAGTTTGACTTGTGACATCAATTTTCAGAAGTTTAGACTCTATTTGAAGAGATTAAGTGGTGTTGCTCAACAAGGTGGGATTTCTAATACATTCTGTGGACCATTGGACTCAAATGTAAAGGTTAATCCACTTGGAAGATTTGACATCCAAGCTTTGGCTGCCTCTAGCCAGATTCCTCCACAAACACTAGCAGCACTGCATGCTGAGCTTTTTGGTCGTCCTACAGGCAGCCTGGTTACAACTGTGGACCAACCAGCTCTTTTACAAGCGTCCATGCAGGGTCCGAAATGTATTCCTGTTGAACATGGTGTGGCATTTGGGCAACCATTAGTAAAATGTCAAACCAACATTTCCAAGCATTTTCCACGAAATGTGATATCTGTTGAGGATGTTGCTTCAGGATTTGGAGCCTGGCCCTCTAATAGCGTTGGTACAGTAGGATCCAGTAGCAATCTAGGAGGGATGAACAGTCAAAATAGCAACATGTTGATGGACATACTGCAGCAGCAGAAACAGCAGCAACAACCACTGCAGCAGTCATCATTATCAGAGCCCAGCCGTTCAATTAATGTGCAGCCATCTTGCCTTGTGGTCCCTTCCCAGTCACCAGCCACTTTTCAAGCAGGAAATAGTCCTGCTTCGGTCGATCAGAATTGCAGCTATAACAGGAGCACCATGATTGATTACAGTCTTCTGTCAGCTCAATCAAATAATTCCTCATTGAATATTGGACAAATATTGAATGGGGATCTCAAAACCACAGGTGTGAGTGGGTATTCAGGCTCAGTTTCCATATCTCCCTTGTCACCATGCTCTGTAGATCCTGACAATACATCTCAGCAAGGTCGAAGCTCAACCATGGCAATTCGAGCTGTAAGACAATTACCAGGACTTGTTCCTAATATCTCCAACTTGCAGGGTTCTTATAGTGCAAGGTCAAGTGAAGTGCTTGATCAAAGACCTCTTAGGAATCTTGGATTTGTTGCTAAATGTACTAGCATCCCAAGCCGGTTGGCTGTGGATGAATTTGAATCAACGATGAGCAGCTTAGACCATGAAAAATCCTATATGGAGATCAGTGGTAATAAAGTGAAGCAGGAACCAAACATTGAATATATGGATAATGCCAGAGTGGGCATCCCAATATTACAACAATTGCCCCCAGCACCAAGCGATCTTATGAGTGTTTTCACAGAATAGGTAACTTGGCTACTTGGTGTCGCTGATAACAGTCTTACTTGGATTGGGGATTTTCCTTCGTTGATATAGTCTAATCTAAATGTACACTTTGGCTAGTTTCATAGTTCCTGCATGTGTTTAGGACCATGATGCGGTCTCTTCTGCTGAGCTAGCTAATCTCATTTGACCAACTGTTTTGCCTGCAGAACTAAATTTTAATTTGTTTCGCAGACATTTCTGGATGTTACTCTTTTCTCTTTCCATCATTTAACAGACCTCACTAAATTATTCGAGATAGTAACACAAGCTGGGAACACTCGTGTTTTGGATTATTACCTCTGTGGTCTGGTCACTCAAATTCCTTTTATTTTAGGACACCATGCATCTTCATCTTATTTTACATTTTTGGTTAGGCTAGTATATCTCATGCAGTAACAAACTTGATGCGACAGTGGTAGTTAATTTTTATTCCATGAGAGCCACTTTATCTGCGTGCAGACACTTTTCTAGCAGAATTTTATTTTATTTTTTTGCCTTTTCTGTTACTGGGTCTCTATTTTGCTTTTACCGTTTCCTAAGAGAATGACATGATTGGGATTTTCAGAGAACTGCATGAATGATCTCTTATAGGCTGGTTATCTTATATAATCCCAATTCATTGCAGGTTTGTATTTGATGTTCCCACTGGCAGGATGGATTTGTTTCACATCATCAAATGTTCAGAAAGGGATTCAAATCTTAATTTCCATGGTTAGTGCTGATTTATTTCTTATCACCCGATTCAAGCTGAAGTCACTTATTTCCACGGGTAGCGCATTGTGGAGCCGCCTCAGTATCGATGGCTTGGCAAAGTTCTCATTTTGTGAAATTCCATTGGCTTTTAACTTGCTGGGGGTGAAGCTGTAGATGCACGAAGTAATAGCATTGTCTTTTAACTAGTCTGTAGGGAAAATAAGACTGTACCAGACGCCCAACAGCTTGAAATGTTGCCCATCGTCTTGCCATCATAATTATGTAGTTATGTGGTTTAATGATGATAAATATAAAATATGATCATTTTTTTAATCATGCCACTGATCCAGTTTTCGTGCGTTCCTTTATTCCTCGTTGTACAATGGTGGTCAGCTATAACCTTCCACCACCTGCTGAGAAGTTTCGGAGAGATTAATTTTAACTAATTTGATTACAAGTGGTCTCGCTTCCAAGTCTGACGACGTCACATTTCCTACGCCAACTTTATAGTGATTTTTTTGTCCCTATTTTATTGTTTCTCATGGTCACCTGGAATTCTCTCCTTCAACGCTCCTTTCTTTTTTCTCTCTTGACTTCTGAACTTTCCTAAGAGACTCAATATTCATCCTCGTCTCTCTTTATCTCTGTTTGTATCCGAAGCAGGTCCCTACTAGTATCACCCTCTGTGCTCCAAACGTAGAGAACCCAGGAAGTTGGGCTGCACCAAATGAGGGAATCAGTCGAGAAGCTTGGTTCTTCCACTGACGTAGCCTTCCCATGATGCATCCATATTTAGTTGTGCTTTGACTGCTTTCCCATAATTTATCTTTAAATTAAAATAAATAAATAAATAAATAAGATATCTACATGTACATAAGATAGCTTTCCACTTTAATGTTTAATTAGATAATGTTTAGTTATTATCTTATAACAAAAAAAGCAAAAACAAAAACATATCTAAAATAAAATAGAAAGTATTAAAAAAACAAGTTTTAAATGATATTATTTTTTATTTTTTATCCCTGATAAATCTTTGTTGTCACACATCGTCCCAACGAGTCCAGGATTGGATTATTGTGGATTTGAAAAAAAAATAAAAAATCTCAAAATTAACACTAGTTCTATTGTTTCGAGCACTAAGTTATTCAACATCCTTAATACATCATTTCAAATGAAAGGTTAACGTTAATTATGTTTTTCTAAATTTACTCACATGCTAAAATATTCTGATCTCTTATTATTTGATAATTCTCAGCATTACTAATCTGAAAAGATGGTTTTTTTTTTAATGCAGGCTAAATAGATTATTTATTTAGATTAAGTTCCTAATAGGCTTCATAAATCTCTTATTAAGCTCAAAATACATGTAACAAGAAAAAAATAATTAAAATGCCAAAAACAAAACTTTTACAATGCTACGACGTGCAAAATTATTTTTTTATTTTTTCATGCTAAATATAGCAAAAACTAAATTACACAAAAAAAGGTTTTTTTAGCTTTACCATAACACAAACTTTTCTAAGAAAACAAATGGTTAAGAATTTTTTTTTTGTATTTGCTTTTGTATTGTTTATTTTATCTAATGCTAAAAATAAAGCCATGCATCACACACTGACACCCCCCCATCTCTTTTACTGATTTACACACACCCAACAATTACACATTTTTACATAATAAACACAATAATAAACAAAAAATCATTCCAAATTTGCAGAACACCTTCTGGACAAGGTTTGAATAGCCAGAGGAGCTGCTGGGCTTCACCGGAGCTTCAGGAACAGTGGCGGGGCGTGGGCACCACCCACCACCCCTCCGGCGGCGCTTGGGCTCACGCCTGGTGGATCTGAAGCGCCCTTCCTCCCTCGTTATTCCTCTGCCGACGGTGAGCCTCAACGTTACCAGCAAAAGAGGTGGGGGGGGGGATCACAGCACAGCAAGCGGTTTTTTCTTTTCTTTTTTTTTTGGCTGTGCAAGGCTGGAGTGGGTTGTTGAGGGCTGTCTTGTGATGGATGACACAGGTAGAAGATGGAGTTGCTGGTGGAGTGAAAAATGGAAGATGAAGCTGATGTTGGTTGTGGAGGCTGTCACGGGTGGTGCTGTCTTGGCTGCTGCTGGTACCGAGAAGAAGAGAAGGAGTTGAAGTGCTGAAATACAAAAAGAGAAGGGGAGTGGGGCGGTCTTCAGCTCAAATAGTGTTTTTTTTTTAAAAAAATATTTTTAATATTAACATATTTTAAAATGCTATGAAAATATAGAAATATTAATTTAAAATTAAAAAAAAATAAAACGCAAAAACAATTCCTGCAAAATATCCGAGTCCCCCCTCTCTTGCTTTTCTGTCATCTTTAAATACGCAGAGCCCTTTTCTTTTATTTTTTCAACCATGGACCCTCCCATTTAATTTTCCTGTCTCTCAATTATTTCCATTCAAAAGTCTTTCGTCTCTTTAAAACTTCCAACAACTCACTTTATTATTTTTCCTGCTCCCTCTTGTTTTTCTTCTGGACTGGGCCCACTCTCTGTTTTTTTTCCTTAATTCACGTGGGAGTTGGCAGGGGAGATACATCATTTTTTTTTTATTGTTTTTTTTTTTTAAAAAAAACTTGTAAACGCAGAAATAAGCAAGAGGGTTGAAAATTAAAAAATGACCGGTAATCGGCTAAATTGTGTTGAAAATATATATTTTTGAGATTTATGTGTGTTTTTTTAATATTTAAAAAACAGGGGTTAAAATTAGATTGTGACACTTGTAAAAAAAATTTAATTTGCTGAGACAATAAAGAGATATAAATAATTATTATTATAGTTTTTAAACTCAATTCGGGGTTAATTTAGGGCAAAGCCCGAGATAGTAAAAATAAAATTAATTATTATTATAGTTTTAAAATTCAATTCATAAGTCGGCTTTGGGCAAGGCCCAACTCGCGAGTGGGTTGACCGTTGACCAAAATCAATGTAAAGATAAAAATGGTTATTATCACAGTTTTAAAACCCAACTCGATGATCAATCCAAGATAAGGTCCAAGTCACGTGTCAGGAGAGTTAACTTAGATTAACCCGGGTCAATATAAAATAAAAATGGTTATTATTATAGTTTTACAACTTGATTCATTGATCAAAACGAGAGCAAGACTAGGGTTACAAATCAAGAAAGTCAGTGTAAGGATAAAAATTATTATTATTGTAGTTTTAAAATCCGATTTAAGAGTTAACTAAGGAAAGGCCTAGGTCACAATTGGAAGGGTCAATACGGGTTGACTTGAGTCAACGTATAAATAAAAATAATTACTATTGTAATTTTAAAATCCTAATAAAAAATCAATCTCATACGGTTTAAGTTATAGGTTGTGAAGGTCAAGTCATTAAGCCGATCTTTATTAATTGTCTGCTATATAACTGCAACTAACATTTTATTTCCAAACTTGACAAACTATATATATATATATATATTTTTTGTCTCTTTCAACGATTCCTTGTTTGATTATTTTCTCAGTCATATGATATAACATATGATCTATAAACTTTATTTCTAAAGTTATTTGCAAGATTTTTCAACTATAGATATTTACTAAATATATGCGACAAGAGTCAAACTTTAAAAGCAATATTAGATAATTTATTATTATATTTGTAATTTAACATGCAACTATATTTACAACGCATAAGATATCCAAACATATCAATATATTTGTATTTTGAGAGTTTTTATTTTCATTATATAATTTAAACTAACCTGAATTTAAAGCCGATTCCATACCTTTCTCTCCTGGTCTCAATTTGAAGCCGAAGCAGACAGGCTGCTAATGGACAAAACCCAACAAGAAATTGCACTGACCCAGCTGAGGAAATCAGTTCAAAAGCTTGGTTCTTCCACTGATGTACATACCTTTCACATAATGCACCAAGTCTAATACACGTATATAGTCGTGGAATGTCATTGCATGCGTGTTGCTAGATAATTTATTTTGTTCTAGTTGAAGTTCAATTCTTTACAGTTCTTGATTTTTCGGGTTTGCATTTGCAGACGTATGGGGACCCAACACTGATGAGGTTCTTGATTTCAAGATCAATGGACCCAGCAAAGGCAGCAAAGTTGTTTGTAGAGTGGCAGAAATGGAGGGCTTCATTTGTGCCAAACGGGTCTATCCCAGATTCCGAAGTTGAAGATGAACTGGGACCAAGAAAGGTCTTTTTGCATGGTTTGTCAAAGGATGGATATCCAGTATTACTCGTCAAAGCAAACAAGCATTTTCCTTCCAAGGATCGGCTCCAATTTAAGAGTAATTACCCTGATTCCTATAATTGTACTGTTTTAATCACAGTTGATTAATGATTACCTTGTAATAGTATTCAAATGCATGTTATTAAGGTTTAGTCTCAGTGATTAAAATTCCGGTTTGATTGGTGCCGTGATACTTTTCAATCTAGATTGTCGCTTTTATGGAACATATCGAGAACAGTTCCATGAGAGAGAGTTGTGACATAAAGGTGGGTGGATGAGTAGGACTTTTGGACTGTATCACTTGTTTGCTGTCCGAGAATCATGGGGCTTTAAAATAGCTAGTCTTCTTGGTGTGTGTTTTTTCTCAATATTGGATGATTCCATCTGGTAGTTTACTTGCTATATGCTGAAGGTATACTGCCAAAAAGAAGTTATGCTTATGTTATATGACAGCAATTGGGACAGTTAAAGAGTGCCTTTTCTAAAAGATAATGTTCTTATTTTAGTTGTAATTATTTGAAATGCTCTAGAAAATGGGACCCTTCATTATAAAAATGAGGAGCTCGGGCGATTAACTAAAGAAGCTCCAATCTGATAACTAGAAAACACCATAGAGGAAATAAATAAAGTGTGGTGAAATTATTTAAGGGCATGGTGGACCTAATAGTATTCTAGTTGCCCCGAAAAGCAATATTTATTTTCAACAAGCAACTTGTTTATTTTTTAAATGATAGAATTATGGAAGTCAAGCTCTATGAATCAGTTGACTTGTTGGGATTTTGTTGTTATAGTAAGTGGGAGCAGGTAGTTTCATTACGTGGTTTCATCGGTGAGAAGTACTTTTTCTCAAAGATTTTTTCTTTTAAGTTTCTTTGTCTCCACAGGCCTTCCATCAGTCACCTGTTGTTCTTCAAGAGATTTATTCTGATCTGAAAATCTCCTTCAGTAAGGAACCTCCATTCTCATATTTTCATGCACTGGCAGCTTGACCTGATAATGTTTCTTCTATTCTCACAACAATCTATTCTGTGTCCACTGCTATTTTGCTTAGCCAAAGCAAACTGTGGACTGCTGTCTTTTTGTTCGAGGCTACTCTGAAGCTGCTTCCTAGAACGTTTGCACAGGAATGGCTTCCGTTCCATCCCAATAAACAGATGAATGTATAAACAAATTCCCCACCTCATTACCCTATATATGTGCGTCAGGAAGCCATCTGTGCTTTTACTTTTTCCTTTCTTGGTGAACACACACAGCATGTACAAATGGGTTGGTCAGAGGTGCTTTGTGCTCAGAGCAATGATGTATAATGAACTAAATTAACAACAACAGGATAGGTGAACTGAAATGCAGCCTTGATTATCTATTCAAAGAGCAGCCTCAGCATGCTGTATTTTCATTCTGAGCCAAGGCTTACATTTAAAGGAAACAATAATTGGAACAAGTTCAACTTCTTTCTTTCATTATCTTGATAAACTGGCAAGTGAACCTTCAACTCATTTTTGTTTTGCTCTTGGTGCAGAGTTCGTTGTTCATTTGCTAGACAAGACTATTGCAAGGTACCATTTACTTTAAATAATGAATGTGGTAAGAAATTTATGATTAGATGTTCCAGTTTGGGGTCATTTACAGGCATGGTTTAATGATACAGGAGTGTGATTGTTTAGGGGTTGCCCTACGTTATCTATTCTAATAGACAAAGGGATTGCAAGTTCCTCGTTTTCTCATATTACACGTGTCCACAAATCTACAAAAGAAGCACATTCTTAAACTAAGTGCCAATTTGTATCATGGTTTGGTACTTGATGATTTTATATTTTGAGAAAGATTATGATTGCTTACAGCCATGATTTTATGCTATTTGCTCATTTCGTTATATTCTGATTGAATGAAAATGGTACTGGAAACATTGATAATAAAATCATCATTGCTTGTGACTAATGTTCTTAAAACCACTGGCAGTAGACTTTTGTCATCTAATTGGCATATACATGTAAAGGCAGTTGGGGCAAGGGCTTGCTGAAGTAGTGCCTAGTCCATGTGTCAGGAACATGTCCATTCAGATGAAGGTCATGATATTTCTAGATGAAGAGTTCAATATCCTAATAGAATTTCAAATATATAGCCTAGACTGAGAAAACATAGAATCCAGCATTTGCATGTTGTTCTAGGAATCCAAAGAGGTAGATTGAAATTAGTTGTTAAGTGTTTTGCACGCTGATCTATTTCTTGAATCTCATTCCTGCTGGCAATGATTGCAACTCTGATCTGGGTACCTGTGAAACATAATTCCTCATATCAAGTCTATTTAATGTATTTACCTATGCTATATAACATTCTCTTTTTCAAAATTGTCACGCATGTCATATTTTCATGTAGTATGCTTCCCAAAGTTTATTTACTCTGTCTATGGTGATATATTAATGCATAAAGAGTCAAGAAATCATTTCCATAATGCATTTTCTGATCTTGTTTCAGCTCATTCAAAGGAAGAGAAATAGGAAATGAGAAGTTGATTGCCATCCTTGATCTGCAGCATATTTCATACAAGAACATTGATGCTCGTGGAATGATCACTGGATTTCAACTTTTGCAGGTAACTATTTTATATATAATTTTGACCGCTAGAAAATATTCCATCTGGAAATGGCAATTGAAAAGAGCCTAAGAGCCAGAGTTTGCGTAATGAAAAGACATAGGAAAACATTTTTAATATTATAAAGGAAATGGAGAATGTGGGAAAAGAAAATTTTGGATAATAGTTGAGAGCTTCCCATTGTATCTTTAATGAGTCTATTTTCAAGTCCCTTATGGAGATGTGTTGTCCATGCAAAATGGGTATCAATTAAGTGTGAATTGATACCAAAATACACTTATAAACATTGATAACAAAGAGACAGAAGAAAGTGTTCACCTCTTTTTCACCAGATACTGAAAGAAAAGAAAAAGGTGTATTGCCTGGATAAGACAGCTGCAATTAAGTCTGATTTTTAGATCCAATTTCATGGAAACTTTTCACATTTCTGTAATAAAAAAAGCCCGATTTAATAAAATCTAAATGAGGAGATGAGAGAATGAAGCCATTTTTTAGAGAGCACATTTTACTAAAATCTAAATCTTCCATATTTCCTTAGTTGAAAACTCTGTTCAGTCTGCTTGTGAACCTAGAGATGAATGTTGCAACTTCATCTGCAAGTAAATAATAATATTCTCTTATGGAAAAATTAAATAGTTTCCCCATGCTGTCTCCCTGTTTCCCTATCAGGGAGATTCTTCAAAAAACTAGGCGTAAACCAAATATATTATAGTGACCTTGGAGCTAATACAAACAAAATAAGTCCAACTTGAAAAAAGCATGCTCAAAAGACCTCCATTCCATGAAGGGCAACATCTACTTCAGCTTATACTCGGTGGTGCAACTTATACTTCAAAGAAAGGCTTGCCATGACTTGTGAAGAGGGTTGGAAGGAAACAAAAAAGAAACAGTCAAAGTATATGCTCAGAGAGATGATCCCAATATAATATTCTGTATGTAATTACAGGAATAGCCTGGATAAATAAACCTGAAATTCTTCCTACATTCATTGACATGACTCTCTGGCAATGGTAAATAAATCTTTTTAACAAAAATAAAACACTCTCTCTGCATCACTTTGTATTCCTTCTTTCCTGGTAGGGGGATCTTCTGTCTATAATTATCCATTTAAAAGAAAAGGCATAAACTGAGTATGTTAGAAAATGCGTTTGACTCCATGTTGAAAACATTTTAGGTCATATCAGAATAAAGACTGCTTCAAAAACTTTTATTCTGTAAGGCACAATCTGGTGGAGTATATATGGTTATTCACTGATCGGGACAAATTCATTACATTATATGAGTATCTAATATTTGCAGATTTGTTTTTCATGTAGTCTTACTATCCAGATCGTTTGGCGAAGTGCTTCATTTTAAGCATGCCATGGTTCTTTGTTAGTTTTTGGAGGATGATTTCTCGCTTCCTCGAGAAGGGCACATTGGAAAAGGTATTATATATCTCAGAAATCTACGTTAGTTAAGTCTGTAGAACTCATTGATCCATATAATTATGAGTGGACATGCATTTGTAAAAGCAACTTGGCAGTGGATCTGTATAAACCTGAATGCTTGTGCCGTTTTCTTGGTTATAACTTATATGTCATAACGAATTTAAAATTTTTTCAGCACATTGGAAATGTCATCTTTCATGCTTGCCACTGTACATATTTTCTCCCATTTTTTTCACCTGCGTTGTCCACGTTGTTTTTGCAAATACTGTATATATAAGTGCTGCAGTAGTTTCTGAAGACAAGCTTTCTATTATCAATGGGAGAGGAAAATAGGGATGTTATTGGCCAAACTCATGTAAATCTTTTTAGTGTTTTTAATCAAAGTTGGTAGAAATGGATTCGTTTTTCAGAATCAAGATTATATTTTCGAAGCTGGTTTTTCTCTTTTTCCTGTGAATGATCGGTACCTCTTGTTGCATTTATAGCTTGTATTCACTTTGAACACCAGAAAGAACACAAATAAATTAATAATTATTTTCCAAGCTAGATCAGGAAGACACATTACTTATGTTCCATATTAAATTAGCTGGGTGGCTTGCTTTGTGGTAATGAATGCAGATTGTGATAGTAACCAACGACGAAGAAAGAAAATGTTTTGTAAAGGAGATTGGTGAAGAAGTCTTGCCAGAAGAGCTTGGTGGTCGAGCAACACTAGTAGCTCTCCAAGATGTGACAGTGCCACCATTGGAGGGTTGATCCTCATAATAGAACATAGCTGCTAATACAGAGGCAGCTTTTACAGATGCTATATATATATATGGATATGATACTTGAACATCAACGTTGGATAAGTAGCTAATTCCAATTTAACGGATGCTAGTCAACGTTGAGCAGTCATATGCTGCAGTGCTTGTAAGTTACAATTGAAAATAAGATAAAATTTCTCCAGCAATCCATTATGGTTGCAAATTCACATATATTTCTTGCTTTGCAACATTACACTAGCCACTATCAATGGCGTTTTTGTTTGTTTTCATACCATTAATTCGAACTGTTTTCCAGAATTTTAACCTAGAGAAATCTGTACTACTTCTTTCATTCTATACTACTTCTCACTCCTTTTTTTATTACTGTTTTAAATGTTTAACTTGCAATATTAATTATAATATAAATAATAATTAGGCTAAATTTCTTTCAGGTTATGTTGTGCTTTTATTTATAATTAAATATTTTTTTTGGTTCAAGCTATATAAAACATTTTTTCTTATTTTGCACGTTATATGTTAAAATTTGTAATTGATTTTTTTAGTATACACCAAATATGAAAAAAGTTCTCCACTTCTTAGGAAATTATTCGTGTTTAAATTGATATTTTCTAATTATTCACTTCTTTGAAAAATCGCAAAACATCAAAATTATTATTTTCTATAATAAAAATAAGGGTCCTGCTTGATTTAGTTAATGTTTTATGACCATTCCTTTATTATTTTCAAACAAGGTAATTTTTTATTTAAAAAACAATTATTTAGTAAACATGTTTATTTAATTTTTTCATGAAAAAATATTTTTAGGATAAATAAAAAAGTTATAGATGGAAACTTTTTTTTTCTCCAAAAATAAGTAGAATAGTTTTTTTTTTTTTTTTTTTCTAAAACTCCTCTATAAAAAAAAAACTTGTATATTCATCTCTTCTATTATTTTTAAGATAAGCCAAGAAAACCCTTGTGCTTTCTATTTGGAAATTTTATACTTGATAAACATGTTTTTTTAACTTTTATATAGATTTTTTTTAAAAAAAAACTAGATATGAAAAATAAAAAATTATTTTATGAAAGTAAACATATTCATAATAGAATTTCCAGAAGGAATCAAACAAACGGTCCTTAATCAAATGTAATTCGCTCCTTGCTTCCTCGATCATAGCATTGAATGCGGGTGAGAAGAAAAACGAATATATATTATATAAAAGGGAGGCAAAAACCAAAAGGACACCATACACCAACACTCATTATCGTATCGAAACTGTCCAAGGCAAGGTCTCCTCCAACCCTTCTCCTTTCGTTCTGCCAGCCGCATCTCACTTTTACTGCTTCTCTCTCAATCTCTCCGTTCCCAAAAACATGGCAACTCTAACTCATCCCACCAGCCAGACTCACCTCTTCACAAAACTCTCCCTTAAACCCAAAAAGTTCACTTCACCTTCAAGAATACGCATGGCCCTTCAAGAAAACGCCCCCTCTCTCGCTGTGGTTGGTGTCACTGGTGCTGTCGGTCAAGAATTTCTCTCTGTCCTCTCTGACCGTGACTTCCCTTACCGCTCCATTAAAATGCTGGCCTCCAAGCGCTCTGCTGGCAAGCAGCTCACTTTCCAAGACAGGAATTACACGATTGAAGAGCTAA
>Ga0307517_10008317_pt1 | contig 14897 bp, 13 predicted proteins | sample 23_EM_MG_FD_194515 | JGI IMG/M metagenome (GOLD analysis project Ga0307517, IMG submission 194515) | Populus trichocarpa ectomycorrhiza microbial communities from riparian zone in the Pacific Northwest, United States - 23_EM | ecosystem: Host-associated > Plants > Roots > Unclassified | place... | reverse complement strand
GCACAGTAAGGCCAAGAATAGCCAGCACGCTGGTAATTACTCCTGAACGGGATGAGTGTATCAATAGCTCGTTTAATGCGGCTATCCACACCGGAGGTAAAAGGTAAGCCCACCAGTGGGTGAGTAAATTGATATTACCCAGCACGGAGACATTGATCAGCCTGGGAAGCAGGTAATAAGTTCCGAATATCAATACGGAGAACCCGATCTGGAAATAGCTTATAATATCTTTAAAGCGCTGCGGACTAACAGATTTCATAAGCAGCAGGTAAATAATGTTCACCATAAAAATACTCAGGAATGTCGCTTCGAGTATCTGGATAAAAAAAATAGGAACGGCTAAAAGCCCGTCAATAAATCCAACGATAACTAAGGCAGGTAAGCCCTGTAACAAAGCCAGCCGTAATATGTAAATGCTGATGTGCAATATGCGCGATACGGCTATGGTACGGTCATTTACTGGTCGGGGCAACAGGATGAATTGGTCACGGGTATCGATCAATACAGTCGTAAAATCAGATATCAGCGTAATCGCCATTAATACCATAAAGATGATGAAGTAGTAAGTCTCACCAACATAAGGCATGCCATTCAGCGTCAATACAAGGCCTATAAAGAAGCCCATTAACAGGGTAAAGAAACTAACGAGCCAGGGCGATTGCTGCCCGTTATTTTTAGCGTTTTTGCGGGCAGCGAACATGGCCTTTGGCCGGCGGTTGTCCATCATCAGCTTTATGCGCAATATTTCATTAAGCTGGTCAGTATCAACTCCGGTTCTTGCTAATATGGGGTAAAAGAAGGAAACGAGGCGCAGGAATAACTTATCCATAGACAAAAGCATTAAAAGTATCTCGTTCATTTAATCAAAAGCATTAATAATGGCATCCGTTTCACTGGCCTGGTCTTCGCGGCCCGTCAGTTTTGAGAAAATGCGCTCGAGGGTATCGCTATGATTTTGTTTTAATGATTCAAAGGTTCCATCGGCAATGATCTCGCCTTTATTGATGAGCAATATCCTGTCAGATACCTTTTCCACCACATCCATCATGTGGGAACAATAGAAGATCGTTTTGCCTTCCTGCGATAAGCGCATGATCAGTTCTTTGATCATGATAACCGCATTGGCATCCAAACCGGATAAAGGCTCGTCCAGTATAATGATCTTCGGGTTATGGATGATACCCGCTATCAGCAGCACTTTTTGCTTCATCCCTTTTGAGAAGGTATCCATCCGGTCATCACCATTAGTGCCCAAACCAAATGCCATCAGCAATTTTCTTGCCCGGTCATGCAGCTGGGTTTCTTCCATGCCATATAATTTGCCAATGAAATCAAGGTATTCCATAGGTGTCAGTACATCATATATTTCCGCATTCTCGGGCACATAGCCAATCAATTTTTTTATTTCAAGCGGATCGCTGGCCATATTGATACCATTCACAATAACCTCGCCTTCGAAATCAGGAATAAGGCCTGTCAGGATTTTTACGGTGGTAGATTTCCCTGCTCCGTTGGGCCCGATATAGCCGATTACCTGGCCGGGATAGATATCAAGGGAAAGTCCTTTTAAAACAAGTTTTGAGCCGTATGATTTGGAAAGATTGCGTATTTGGATAAGGGGTGTTTCAGCCATAAGAAGGTGTTGTAATAAGGCTGTAAGTTAAAAAAAATATGGTTAGAGTGATTGTAAATTAATTGATAGAAGAGACTCACCCCGTCTGCGCTGCGCTGGACGACCCTCTCTCCGCTTCGCGGAAAGGGGGTAGAAGAAAATATTGAAACATGTTCTTTCCCTCTTTTCGGCTTGCCGAAGAGAGGGATGACGAGCGAAGCAAAGTCAGGGTGAGTCAAATCGACGCCTCCACTACAAATAAAACGGCACAAAATTTTCATCGGCCAGTTCACAACTTACCAGCATCGATGTAAATAGTATATCACCAAAAATATTGGCTATGGCGGTATCGGCTGCGTCGCGGCCGGTAGCTATTTTGATCAGCCCGTTTAGCGGCACCAGTTTGGTAGCATCAAATAATATCCATTCATCGCCGATATAGGCTTCAAAGCAGGCATGAAAATCACCCGGCTTTAACTGGTAGGCATAGCCTGTAAAATAGCGTGCCGGAATGGTAAGTGCCCTGCATAATGCAATACCCAAATGCGCAAAATCGCGACATACACCGGTTTGTTGGGTAACGGTATCGTAAGCCGATGTTTGTGCATTAGTTGAACCGCTGCGGTATTCAACATTTATGTTGATCCAGTTGGTCAGCGTAACCACTTTTTCAAATGGGTTTGCAATGTGACCGAAGAGGTTATTAGCTAGCCTGAACAATTTATCCGACTGGCAATAGCGACTGGGATATAAATAAGGCAATACCAGCGGATCCATTTTACCGATAAGTATTTCCTCACGATCACTGTGGTCTTTTATCTCGAAGTCATTATCAACAGTAGCTTTATAGTTGATTTGAAGATTGCCTTTTTCCTCAATTTCCAAACGGATGATCCGGTTCTCGCCATTAACAGAAAATAATTCCTCCACCTTCACATAAGGCTCTATGGTGAATGTTTCCTCTAATACGGCCTGGGTTGGCGTTCGCAGAGCGTGAATATTTAATATCAGCGTTCCCGCAGACCTGATCTCATATCCCATTTCAGCGGAAACATTGAATTTCATTTGTTGGTTTGATTAGTTGTATTAGTTGTACTGGTTATATTGGTTAGATTAGTTGTATAAGTTAGTCTTTTTAGGATTTTTGATCAGCCCAGCCAACCACTTACTAATACAACTAATCTAACCAGTACAACCAAATTAAACCTTTTCGCCACTCGGTAATTTGGAAAAGGCAGTTTCCATCCAGTCTTCTGATATATCCTCAAGCGCCTTTTTTAGCTCCTCAGCCCATTGGGTTGAAATATCCTGTAAATCTTTTTGCTCGTACCGTTGCTCGGCAATTTCGTAACTGTCTTTTTTATAAAGGATCACATCTATCGGAAAGTCAACATTATTGGAACTTACCCTCGTCGAATCAAACGACAGAAAGCCAGCCTTCAATGCCAATCGCATACTCGAATTCTCAGTAAGTGTACGGTTAAGAATTGCCTTACCATGTCCCGAATTACCGATGATCACATAAGGCGCTCCCTGTTCCAGTTCCACCCAGTTGCCTTCAGGATAAAGTAAAAATAGTTTATGTTCCTTGTCATCTTTAAGCTGGCCGCCGATGATCGTATTCAGGTCGAATTTAAAACCTGCTTTTTCCAGCGAGATTTTATCTTCTTCGGCAACCCGTTTTATCTGCTGACCGAAAGCATTCGCCGCTTTATATAACTTGTTAAATTCCTGGTTTTCCAGTTGTTCCTTAAAATAGACAACAGCTTTATCCCTTACAGACCGCAATCCGCTCGTCATGATGAAAAGCGAGAAGTTGTCCTTTTGTTCTATAAATATTTTCTTTTTTATCGCGGTTTCTGTACCAGAGGTGATCAGTGTATCGGCAATAGCCACAAGCCCCTCTTTCACCTTCATTCCTAAACAGTAGGTCATTTATTAATCAGTTTATTCGAAACGACAAATTAATCAAATAAAAACCATTCAAGCCACATTAAATCATAGTATTTTATTTATGGCTGTTTTGCTTCATAGTATGAAATATAATCTGTGTCGATACTTTTCCCACGCCTATCTATTATGCTTTTTTATGTTGGTTATTAATTATTTATTTGATTAACCAGGATGTGTTTGGCGCTGTAAAGTGCTTGTTATAAAATAAATATCATTGAAATATTTGGAGATATTAAAATAATGACTATCATTGTGTCATTGTGACACTATGTAAACAGATAGGTTACAAAATAGGCCAATTGTTATAAACCATTTCCGGCTTTCTTTTGCCGGCAGACAAATCAAAATAATTTGAAGATGAAGAAAAACTTATTGATCCATCCGATCGCACTAGCTTTAGTATGCCTGATCGGATTTAATGCATCTGCACAGCAAAAGCCGGCAGCAGCCCTTCCGCAGCTTGGGAAAAGTCCTGTAAAGAATGTTGTGAAGGCGTTGACGCTTGAAGAAAAAGCCAAACTGGTAGTAGGTATGGGCTTTAAAATGCCCGGAATGCCGAAGCCTACCGAAAAACAAATGAAGGAAGGTATTGATATCGGTGGGTTTAAAATGCCGCCATCAGACGAGGATGCTTATAATATTCCGGAAAAAGTTCCGGGCGCTGCCGGGCGTACCCATGGTGTTAAAAGATTGGGTATCCCTTCAATCACCGTTTCTGATGGCCCAGCTGGTATCCGCATCGATCCAATCAGGGATAATGATAGCTCAAAAACTTATTATGCTACTGCTTTCCCGGTTGGTACTTTACTGGCTTCCTCTTGGGACCCGGCATTGGTGCGCCAGGTAGGCGCTGCTTTTGGAACAGAGGTTCATGAATATGGCGCTGATGTCCTTTTGGGCCCGGGTGTAAATATTCACCGTAACCCGCTGGGTGGCCGTAACTTCGAATATTACTCTGAAGATCCGCTTGTAACCGGCAAAATAGCCGCTGCAATGATCAATGGCATACAATCACGGGGTGTAGGTACTTCAATCAAACACTTTGCTGCCAATAACCAGGAGACTAACCGTAACGGTGTAAATACCATAGTGAGCGAACGGGCTTTGCGCGAGATTTACCTGAAGGGCTTTGAGATCGCTATTAAAAATTCGCAACCATGGACAGTGATGTCTTCCTATAACCTGATTAATGGTACATATACCTCGGAAAGGCATGACCTGTTAACTACAGTTTTGCGCGATGAATGGGGTTTCAAAGGTTTGGTAATGACCGACTGGTTTGGCGGAAAAGACCCTGTCGCACAAATGAATGCCGGTAACGACCTGATAATGCCCGGCGGACCTCAGCAATCACAAACTATTGTTGATGCAGTAAAAAGCGGAAAAATAAGCCAAAAACAATTGGATGCAAATGTGACAAGGATATTGAGCATCATATTGAAATCCCCTGAATTTAAAAAGTACAAATTTTCGAGTGCACCTAACCTGAAAAAGGATGCTGAGATCACACGTTCGGCAGCGGCCCAGGGAATGGTGTTACTTAAAAATGATGATCATACACTGCCATTGAAAAAAGGTAAGAACGTGGCATTATTTAGTAATACTTCTTATGACCTGATTGCTGGTGGAACGGGAAGCGGTGATGTGCACAAAGCTTATACCATATCGCTGATACAAGGTTTGAAAAATGGCGGTTATAAAGTGAATGATAACCTGAAAAACGCTTATGAAACCTATATAAAAGGCGAAAAAGCTAAGCAGCCAAAAAGAACAGGAATGTCATTTTTTATGCCTCCCCCGGTAATTCCGCAAATGGTTGTTAATGCTGATCAACTGGCTGCGCAGGCTAATGACGCGGATGTAGCTATTTACACTATCGGCAGGAATGCAGGTGAAGGTGTTGACCGTAAGGTAGATAATGATTTTAACCTTTCTGATACTGAAAAAGCACTGATCAAAAGTATCTCAGATGCTTTTCATGCAAAAGGTAAAAAACTGGTAGTCGTATTGAATATTGGCGGTGTAATTGAAACAGCAAGCTGGAGAGACCAGGCTGATGGCATATTGCTGGCGTGGCAGCCGGGCCTTGAAGCAGGTAATTCAATCACTGATGTATTAAGCGGTAAAGTGGACCCTTCGGGTAAATTAGCAAGCACATTTCCAATGGAGTATAAGGATGTGCCTTCGGCCAAAAACTTCCCTGGCAGGGACCTGCCGTTACCAGAGGGTCAGAAACCCGTACCTATGATGGGCAGGCCGGGAGAAGTAATTTACGAAGAAGGCATTTATGTAGGGTATCGTTATTACACCACATTTGATGTAAAAACTGCTTATGCGTTCGGTTTTGGTTTATCTTATACCGATTTTAAATACAGTGATCTTAAATTAAGCTCGAAAACGTTTAACGGTTCTATTACTGCTACCATTACTGTTACCAATACCGGTGATGTAGCTGGTAAGGAAGTAGTGCAGCTTTATGTAAGTGCGCCGAAAAGCGGTTTGCCTAAACCAGAAGAAGAATTGAAAGCATTCGCTAAAACAAAATTGTTGCAGCCAAAAGAATCGCAAACTATTAACCTGACGCTGGTTGCAAAGGACCTGGCATCATTTGATACTGCAAAACAATCATGGATTGCACAATCCGGTACTTACGAAGTGAAAATTGGTGCCTCTTCAACTGATATTAAAAAGACAAAAAAGTTTGATCTGGCTAAATCTATCGTTACAGAGAAAGTGCACAATGTTTTACAGCCCCAGGTAACTATTAATGAACTGAAAAAATAACACAGCCCCACATTAACCATTTATATATTATTCCCGGTTGCTTTAAGTGCAACCGGGGTTTTTGTTAAAAATCAGTACTTTAGAAAAATTTTAAAAAGCCTTGCCAGACACCATCACAACCAAGCATCAGACTTTTGATTGGATCGACAATCTGAAAGTGATCGCCTTGTTTGCAGTTATCATGCTGCATACCGCATCCCCATTATTAATGGATTTTAAAAAAGCAGATGTAAGTAATTGGCTGATAGGTGACTTCTATAATGCATTAGTGCGTTTTGCAGTACCCGTGTTTGTGATGATCAGTGGGGCATTATTGCTTCACCGGGAGTATGAGATTGGTTATTTTCTAAAAAAGCGGCTATCGCGTATAATATGGCCGTTCTTGCTCTGGAGCTTTATTTATATCATTTATACATGGTATGACGAAGAAATAACTTTTTCAGATAATACCTGGAACAATATACATATCATCTTACATCAGCTTAAATACGGTGCCTACTATCACTTGTGGTATGTGTATATGCTTATAGGGCTTTATTTCTTTATACCAATTATCAGCAAGTTTGTGCGCAACGGTACTGAGAAAGAAATACGTTACTTTTTACTGGCGTGGTTTGTGGTGATGATATTCAGTCAGCCTTATTTATCACGTTTTCAGCCACAGATAGACGTTCATTATTTCATTGGATATTTAGGTTACCTGGTGCTTGGTCACTATCTTGCCTTTATAGATTTGCCCGAAAAAGGGATCAAAACACCGCTTATCATCTATTTTCTTTTGTGTTTGATCAGTATTACCGTTGGTACTTATTTTCTTTCTGTAAGCAATAAAGATCTGAGCACAGCCATGTACGAGCCGCTTGGCCCTTTCATTGTATTATACTCTTCGGGAATATTTTTACTGGCAAGAGTTTCAGTGTTTAAGTTGCCCGAAGTGGTTATCAAACTGCGCTCTATTGCCGGTGGGTTGAGCCTGGGGATTTACCTGTGCCACGCCTTGTTCCTCACCTTACTGGATGGACAGGGGATCAACTATAAATTATGTAATCCTCTTTTAAGCATCCCGATAACCGCCGGGGCTTGTTTCCTTTTGTCTTCATTTTTGATATTTGTTATCAGTAAAATACCGATTATCGGGAGGATCATTGCAGGGTAATATCGCATTATACAAATCCTAAATAGCAGATTAGAAAGAGGTTTTGTATATTTGATGATATTTTAAACTATTTGACATTTCAGGATTTTAATTTTAACGAACATTTAACCGAAGGTATCCTTAGTATGGGATATATTACGCCGACACCTATACAGGAAATGGCGATACCGGTGATATTAGAGGGTAAGGATCTGATTGCCTGCGCGCAAACAGGAACCGGGAAAACCGCTTCTTATTTATTGCCTATACTGCATAAAATTGCAGTGGCAGACGAGGGGCACAAAACCACTACACTTATACTGGCACCCACACGTGAACTTGCCCAACAGATAGACCAGCAGGTAGAAGGGCTGGCTTATTTTACAGGCCTTAGCTCTATTGCCGTATATGGCGGTGGGGATGGCATTGTTTATGAACAGCAGCGCCGGGGTATTCAAAATAAAGTAGACATACTGATTGCCACACCAGGACGATTGATTGCTCATCTTACCTCGGGCGTACTGAAGCTCGAGCAGGTAAAATATTTAATATTGGATGAGGCTGACCGTATGCTCGATATGGGCTTTATGGGCGATATTATGCGTATCATCCGCGACATACCTACTGAGCGCCAAACGCTTTTGTTTTCGGCTACCATGCCGGGGCCTATACGCAAGTTGGCAAACTCAATATTGCGTCATCCGGAGCAGATCAACCTGGCTACTTCACAGCCTGCTGAAGGCATTAACCAGCAGATATACAAAGTCCATAATGATCAAAAGTCCAAATTGGTAGTCAAGCTGCTTAAGGAAGGTAATTACACAAGTACCATCATTTTTGCCAATACCAAAGACGAAGTAAAAAGGCTGAGCCGTGAGCTTAAGTCGGCACATGTAAAGGTCAATGCCTTCCATTCTGACTTTGAGCAGGCCGAGCGTGAACAAATATTGCTTGATTTTAAGAACCGCCAGCTTCCTGTTATTATTGGAACTGATGCGCTTTCACGAGGTATCGATGTAGAAGGTATCGACCTGGTGATCAACTACGATGTGCCATCCGATCCGGAGGATTATATCCATCGTATAGGGCGTACTGCGCGTGCCGAAACTACCGGAACAGCTATTACATTGGTTAATGAGCGCGATAGCCGCAAGCTGAAAAGCATTGAGGCCCTGATTGGGAAGACTATCACTGAAAATGCCCTTCCGCCGGAAATAGGGGAGGCACCTATATTCAGGGAACACAAATCATCCAACCAAAGACGTGGAGGCAACCACAGAAAATTCGGAAATAAAAAGAAAAAGCCTGGTAATAAGACAGTTTAGTTCATTTTAAACAGTATTTTCGGATATCAATTTTATATCCGAAAATATTTGACCTGAACTATGAAGACAAGTCTTCTGTTTCTGCTGATTTCAGCTTTCCTGATCATCGCGTGCAATAATAACAGACACCCCGTTGTTACTACTTTTGCTGGTAACGGAACCTTAGGTTTTGCCAACGGGGATGCTAAATCCGCTTCTTTTTCGAACCCGATGGGCGTGGCCGTAGATTCATCCGGCAATGTTTATGTAGCTGATTCACGCAATAATCTCATCCGAAAAATAACGCCAGATGGCATGGTTTCCACCTTTGCCGGAAGCGGTAAGCAGGGTTCGGCTGATGGTAAAGGAACGAATGCCTCATTTTTCTTTCCCACGGCTTTGGCGACTGATGTTAACGGCAATGTATTTGTGGCCGATACGCATAACAGCATGATCCGGAAGATTACTCCTGACGGAACGGTCAGCACATTTGCAGGTAAGCCAACAAAGATCATCAATGATATAAAAGATACGGCGGGGATGGACCATCCATCCGGGATTGCAGTGGATAAAAGCGGAAACGTATTTGTTTCCGATCTGAATAAAGATTTCATCAAAAAGATCACGCCAACCGGTAAAGTGAGCATAATTGCCGGTAATGGCGATATGGGGAAAAAAGATGGCAGAGGTAATGCAGCAACATTTTATTTACCTGCCGGGATGGCTTTAGACGCCCGGGACAATTTATATGTTTGCGACTCCTATAACAATATGATCCGTAAGATTAGCCCCGACGGAATGGTAACAACTATTGCAGGGCGGAGTAAAAGAGGCTCAAAAGACGGAAAAGATACTGTAGCGTCTTTCTGGCACCCTAACGGGATCGCTGCAGATAATGCGGGTAACCTATATGTCGCTGATATGGGTAATAATAAGATCCGTAAAATAGCACCAGGAGGTGTGGTTACTACTCTTTCCGGTTCAGACATGGCTGGTTCGGTAAACGGCCAGGTAAGTGCAGCATCGTTTTACCATCCATACGGGGTTGTACTGGATAAAGCCGGAAACTTGTATGTTGCTGATTATCAAAATAACCTCATCAGGAAAATTAGTTTTTGACCTCCGCAGTTTACTTCGTTTTAGTTAACCCTAAACCTGGTAATTAAAACACCTAAAATTTTAGTTTTTATTAAGAATTTCTTAAGTTTAGACATTAAACCGATAAACCAATAAAACATTCTATGTTCAGGAAGATTACATTACCACTTTTATTAGTGATATTTTGCTTTGCCTGCAGTAAAAAAGGGAATAATAACGGGGGAGGCAACCCGCCGCCTGTAACCCCGGTTGATACCAGTACCGGCAAGCCCAATAACGAGCATATCTCTGTTTTTACACAGCACAATGATAATACCCGTGCAGGGCTGAATAACCGTGAAACGGTTTTAACAACAGCCAATGTGAATTCAAGCCAGTTTGGTAAGCTGTTCGACATGGCGGTGGATGACCAGGTATATGCACAGCCCCTGGTGTATTCAAGTTTAAGCATTAGTTCCGGTACACATAACGTAGTTTTTATTGCTACTGTAAACAATTCGGTATATGCTTATGATGGCGATAAGGGTAATTTGTACAGGAAAAAGAATTTTACTGTTTCGGGCATGCGACCCCCTGGTGGTAATGATATGAATTCGACATGGTGCAACCCTTACCAGGATTTTACGAGCGGTATTGGTATTGTAGGAACCCCCGTTATAGACTCTGTTTCAAAGACCATATATTTTGTTGCAAGGAGTACAGATGGGGTTACTTTTGTGCAATATCTGCACGCTGTGGATATAGCAACAGGCAATGAACAGCCTGGCAGCCCGGTGAAAATCACTGCCAGCATTCCGGGTACAGGTGATGGAAACTCCAACAACATAGTGAGTTTTGACCCTCGCCGTAACAATCAGCGCCAGGGATTGGTGCTTGTGAATGGTGTGGTTTATATTTCTTATGCGTCACATTGCGACTGGAACCCATATCATGGCTGGATATTGGGATATAATGCGCAGACCCTGCAGCAACAAATAGTTTATAATGTTACACCGAATGGCGAAGCAGGCGGTATATGGGAAAGCGGCATGGGTATAGCAGCCGATGCGCAAGGGAGTTTATATGTAGTAACGGGTAATGGAACTGTTGGCAAGGGGGGCTACACAACATCTGACAATGGCACTAACGATGTTGTGACTAATACAGATCCGTCTGATGTAAGCGAACGTGGTGAAAGTGCAATTAAACTTACACCATCGGGTTCAACCCTGCAGGTGAGCAGCTTTTTTACACCAATCAATTTTTATAACCTCAACATTAATGATCGGGATTACGGTGTAATGGGGGCATTTTTGATACCAAATTCAAACCTGTTTTTAACAGGTTGTAAGGATGGTAATTTATATTTGCTGAACAAGGATAATATGGGAGGGTATTCTTTTTCAGCCAACCTGGTTGTACAAACTATACCTCTGAATGATAACTTTCATTGCCAGCCGGCATATTATAAGGGGGCTAATAATCAGTACGTATACATATGGTCCGAAAATGACCAGTTGCGGGCGTTTCCTTTTGATGGTAGCTTGCTCGGAACCAACCCGGTGGTTTCTCCTGTAATTGGCCCTGTTGGGCCGTCAGGGGCAAATTTATCAGTATCATCTGATGGTACAGTTAATGGTACCGGCATCCTTTGGGCGGCCTACGGAACAAGCGGTGATGCCGGAGGTTCAGTCGGTCTGGGTATATTAAGAGCTTTTGACGCAAACGATATCACGAAAGAGCTTTGGAACAGCAACCAAAACCCGCGCGATCAACTGGGTTACTTTGCAAAGTTCTCTTCTCCAACGGTTGTCAACGGGCGTGTATACCTTGCGACTTTTTTGAAGAAGGTTGTTGTATATGGCCTTAAATAGAAAGGCATTAAAGTCTGTTTAATTTATGCATATACAGGTTTGAAACAGCCAGTATAACCAGCCAGATGTACGGTTCGATAGCATTGATAATTGTATCCCCGCTATTAAAATGGGCAATGGAGGCGGAGATCAGTACGATACTAAATCCTGCATAGGCCCATTCCTTAAGTATTGATGGGGCTTTGGGAAGAAGTAAAACAATTAGTCCAAATATTTTAGCGATCAAAAGCTCCGTTCTGAAATATTTCGGAAATCCCAGATGTTCGTATATGGGTGTATACATTTTGAACATGCTGAATATCATGATGAGGGTGATAGCACCTGTCGCAGACCAATAGATTATTTTGTTTTTTTTCATTTTGTCTTTATAGTCTTTCTGAATTATAGATTTAATAACCGATCTCAATCGTAGTTCTGTAAGTTGCTTCATTTGTGATGTTGTTTATCATATAATGTGCAAGATCAGCCCTTGAAATACTCAGGCAGTTTTTTAAGAAACTATTGATAGCAAACCGGTAGTTTCCTGTAACCGGCTTGTTGGTTAATCTTGGCGGGCGCATAATGGTCCAGTCAATATCACTTTCTTTTACCAGGTCTTCCATTATCCGCAGATCGTCATACATATACCGCAGTAGTTTTTGTACGATGTATTTTTCGGCAAGCCTTACATAAAAGGAAAGTACTGGGCTTATTTCTATTGCCGATGCCGAAATAAAAAGAGCACGGCGCACGCCTTTACTTTTCATTGCATCCAACAGGTTTTTATTTCCCTGTGAATATAAAGTAGTCGGTTTGGAAGTTGCATTAACTCCTAATGCCGAGATAATCGCATCTTTATTTTCCAGATGATCTTCAAACGTCTCCGGGTACATTACATCCCCCTTTATTATCTCAAGGTTGGTATGACTGATAGCCAAATTAGCAGGATTACGCAATAAGGCAGTAACCTTATGCCCGGCATTTAAGGCTATTTCTACAGTTTGTTTACCAACACCGCCGTTAGCACCTATCACCAGGATATTTAAAGCAGGCTCTGATTGTTCAACTTTCATTTTATGATATTTTAGATCTGACGTATTAATTGAACTTGAAAACGCTTAACACAAAAATTGTGAGGAATATGGCTAACTGGGAAATATGAAAAAGGGTGAGATTACCCCTGATCTTCAATATCTGATCATTTAAATTGCCGCCTGATATTTCTTCAGGCAACAGTTTTCTTAGCCTCACACCCTGCGTTCTCCCAAACGCTAATCCATTAATCATGATCAATAGAATGAGCCCGAACTTTATCCTGAACCAGGTTTGCTCGCCAAAAACTCCATGGGTAAGGTACATCATGGTTACCCCTGAAATAATCAGAAAAAGGAAGCCAACCCCAAATACGATCTGGAGTTTCACCATAGCTTCGCTGATTGCAAGTGATCTCATTTTATCTATTGCGTATTGCTTCCAAACTTGTTTAAAGATCACGTAGTCCATTAATGTCGTTCCGGCCATCATGGTAAGCCCTGTAATGTGGGTTACCAGGGCGGCGTGGTAAATTGTTTCGGTGGTCATTGCTGTCGATTTTAATTCGTTATCGTAATTAATTGTTAAAATATAGTTCGTTTTCGATATATTCAAATCTCGAAGTATTTTCCATATATTTGCTACGTAATCGAAATAAATGACATGAATAAGACAATAGAGCTGGTAAACGAGTGGGGCAGTTTCGAAGCAGCGTATCCTGATGCGAACATTGATGATTTTTGCCGCCATTATCTTGCTACGCATCAGAAGCAGAAAACCACAGGACCGTTAACCGGAGGGGTTGTTCCGCCTACATCAGAGGGACTTTTGCTAAAAATGATTGGCAGGATACATAAGTTAAATATGAATTATGCAAATAATGCACTTGAAGGGACAGGTGTAAACCAGGTAGAAGAATTTGGCATTTTGTTAACGATACAACAAGAAAAAAATCCCAGGAAAACAGAAATTATTTATGCCAACTTATTTGAGCTGTCAAGCGGAACGGATATGTTGAACAGGTTACTAAAGAGAGGCCTTATAACGGAGTATGATGACAAGGATGATAAGCGCTCCAAACGAATTGAACTTACTCCGGCCGGTGCAAAGTCGATTGAACTTTGTATGGCACGCATGAGAAAGGTGGCAAGCATGATGACTAATGACCTTAGCGAAGATGATAAGCAGTTGTGTATCCAGCTTTTAAAAAATATCGAAATAAAGTTTTCAGCATTCTGGCAGCAACACAAAGGAAAGGCCTTTGATGAAGTATATGACGATGTGATGCCAGATAGCAAATAGGATGTTATTCTTTCTTTTCTTTCAATACCTCATCTGTAAAATGCTGCCTTGATTTTGGCTTTGAGAACTTTTCTGCATTGAAACTTTGAGAATTTCCTTTGAGTATGCTCAGGCTTTTCCAATCGCCGTCAGTAGCCATTTTAGCTATGTAAACAATTTGACCGATATGATAAGGGTAATGTGCCAGTTGTCTATTGATAGCTTCCATCACGGTGTGTCCCTGGTTACGGATATAGATTATTTTTTGCAGATCGTCGCCGGTTAATTGTTTTAACGTATTCAGAAAACAATCCCAGCCTTCATTCCATTTGGTTATTAATTCTTCTTTGGTTTGGATGCTGTTTTCAAATTCTGCATCGCGGTTGCGCCATTCTTTTTCGCCGTCTGTTGTCAAAAAATCGGTCCATCGCGAAAGCATATTGCCCCAAAGGTGCTGCACAATGATGACAATGCTATTGCTGTCTTCATTATACTGCCAAAATAGTTTGTCATCAGGCAGTTGCTCTATCGCCTTTTCGCCAAGCAGCTTGTAATATTGGAGCTGTTTGATCGAGCTTTCCAGGTAATCCTTTTCCATAGCCATTCAAAATTTGCAGTATCTGTTGTACTAAGATACTGCAAATATGAAAGTGGAATTATAGCTTTTGATGTATTTACGCTGGGGTGACTGTTACCTGTTCCAACTTGCGCCAGAAATAATAGAGCGCAAAGAGTATCGCCAGGAATACAACCGGCATAATGATGAATAAGACTGGATCATTAACACAGGCATGTGATACAGCGGCACCTATCAGTGTAAAAGAAAAACCTGCAAAGGCCCACTCTTTAATGGTTTTATATTTGTT
>Ga0307517_10008315_pt1 | contig 14897 bp, 13 predicted proteins | sample 23_EM_MG_FD_194515 | JGI IMG/M metagenome (GOLD analysis project Ga0307517, IMG submission 194515) | Populus trichocarpa ectomycorrhiza microbial communities from riparian zone in the Pacific Northwest, United States - 23_EM | ecosystem: Host-associated > Plants > Roots > Unclassified | place... | reverse complement strand
GTCGCCGCCGACCTCGGCGCGGTGGCCGCCGGCCAGCAGCTCGGCGCCCTCCTTCAGCCCGATCTCCACATAGGAGGCGATCTTCTCGACCTGCTGGCGGGAGACCTGCGGGCCGATCATGGTCGCAGTGTCGAGCGGGTCGCCCTGCTTGATGGCGCGGATCCGTGCCAGGCAGCGGGCCATGAACTCCTCGTAGATGTCCTCCTGGATCAGCGCGCGGGACGGGCAGGTGCACACCTCGCCCTTGTTGAACGCGTACAGCACCAGGCCCTCGACAGCCTTGTCCAGGAAGCTGTCGTCGGCGGCCATGACGTCGGAGAAGAAGATGTTCGGCGACTTGCCGCCCAGCTCCAGAGTGGCCGGGATGATGTTCTGCGCCGCGTACTGCAGGATCAGCCGGCCGGTGACGGTCTCGCCGGTGAAGGAGATCTTGGCGATCCGCTTGTTCGCGGCCAGCGCCTTGCCGATCTCCGCGCCGGGGCCGTTGACGACGTTGATGACGCCCGGCGGCACGACGTCGGCGATGACCTCCATCAGCTTCAGGATCGACCACGGGGTGGGCGAGGCGGGCTTGATGACCGTGCAGTTGCCGGCGGCCAGCGCCGGGGCGATCTTCCACGCGGCCATCAGCAGCGGGAAGTTGAACGGAATGATCTGGCCGACCACGCCCAGCGGCTCACGGAAGTGGTAGGCCACCGTCTCCTTGTCGATCTGGGTGATCGAGCCCTCCTCGGACCGCGCCGCCGCCGCGAAGTAACGGAAGTGGTCGGCGGCCAGCGGGATGTCGGCGGCCAGCGTCTCGCGGACCGGCTTGCCGTTCTCCCAGCTCTCGGTGACCGCGAGCATCTCGGCGTTGGCGTCGATGGCGTCGGCGATCGCGCCCAGGACCGCGGCGCGCTCGGCCGGGGAGGCCCCGCCCCACGCGTCCTTCGCGGAGTGCGCGGCGTCCAGGGCGAGTTCGATGTCCGCGGGGCCGGACTTCGGGACCTCACAGATCGGGTGTCCGGTGGCCGGGCTGACGTTGGTCGTGTACTCGCCGGTGGTGGGAGCCTCCCACTTGCCGCCGATGAAGTTCTCGTACCGGGGCTGGACATGCACGGGGCTGCCTGCGGCTCCGGGAGGTGCGTACTTCATGACCGTGCCTCTTTTCTCTTCCACTACCCGTCGGCGGGAGAAGTGGGGTGCTCACATCGTGTGTCCGCGCCCGCTCCGCTGTCCGGGGCCGAACGGCCCTTCGGACGGGGCCGTTCCGTACCGTCCCGCACCCTGCGGCGCACCGGCCCCGTGACAGCCAGGTGTTCCGTCAGCCGTCGGATTCGTCGGCCGGGCCGACCGGCACCAGGGCCACGGGGCAGTGGGCGTGGTGGAGCAGGGCATGGGTCACCGGCCCGAGCTGCAGCCCGAGATTCCCCCTGCGGCGGTGTGCGGCGATCACGACGAGGTCCGCCGCCTCGGTCGCCTCAAGGAGGGTGCGCGCGGGCCCGCCGCGTACGGAGTCGGTGTCCGCCGCCACCTCCGGGTGTGCCTCGCGGAGCCGGGCCACGGCGCCGGCGGGCACCGCGGCCTCGTCCCGCGAGCGCCGGTCGAGATGCTCCTGCATCCGCTCATCGGGCACCGTGGCCAGGCCGACAGGCGTCAGCTGCCGGTACGTCCAGGCATGCAGCACCCGCAGCCGGGCCTTGCTCCGCGCGGCCTCCTCGAAGGCGAAGGCCGCCGCCGCGGTGTCGGCGTCACTCTCCAGGCCCAGCAGCACCTGGCCGTACCCGAGCGCCGTACGCGCCAGGTCCCGGTCGCCCCGCACTACGAGCAGCGGACCGGCCGTGTGCGCGGCGACCCGCAGGCTCACCGAGCCGAGCAGCAGCCCCGCGAAGCCGCCGAGCCCGCGCGTACCGACCACGGTGAGCACCGCGTCCCGGCCCCGCCGCACCAACGCTTCGGCGGCGTCCACGCCGGTGACCGTGGTCGCGATGTTCAGCTCCGGCGCGCGCTGCCTCGCCCGATCGGCGGCAAGCTCCAGCACGGACTGCGCCACGTCGATCGTCGGCTCACCGCCGTGCCCCCACGGCCACCCGTGCACGATCTCCAGCGCCGCGCCACGGCGCTGCGCTTCCTCCACCGCCCGGTCCAGTGCCCGCAGGGAGACGTCGGAACCGTCCACCCCCACGACCACATAGCCGTGCGGCGCCTCAGGGAAGGGCGTCTGCCACCAAACTGCGCGGTCGTCCATCTGTCGTGTCCCTCCCGCTCCAGGGACCGGCACCCTGCCCGCCCCATCAAGAGCCTGACGGGTGCGGGGAGAGGTGGGCATGGGCCGGTCGGCCCCGGTCAGGGCCCTGCGGCCCCTCCCTGGGCCCCGGGCCGGCCGGGAGCATGGGATCGGGATTCCACGAAGGATCCACGAAGGAGGTCGGCACCATGTCACGCACTGTCGTCGCAGGTCTGGACGGATCGCCCGAGAGCCTGGCCGCGGCCGAATGGGCGGCCCGCGAGGCCGAGCGCCACGACGCACCACTGCGTCTCGTGCACGCCTGGGACTGGCAGCCGCTGCCGTACACCCCGCCCGCCGGCGCCGAACCGCACCGCCACTGGGCCGAGCGCGTGCCGCGCGAAGCGACGGAGAAACTGCGCCGCCACCACCCCGACCTGAAGATCGACGCCGAACAGGTGAACCAACAGCCGGTGGACGCCCTCCTGGCCGCCGCCGCGGACGCCGAGGTGCTGGTGCTCGGATCGCGCGGCCTGAGCGGGATCGGCGGCTTCCTGGTCGGCTCGGTCGCGCTGTCGGTCGTGGCCCACGCGACGCGGCCGGTGGTCCTGGTCCGCGCCGGCGAGCAGGAGCAGGACGAGCACCTCCGCGATGCCTCCGGCCGGCCCTCCACGAGTTCCCCGTACCGGGATGTCCTGCTCGGCCTCGACCTCGCACGGCCCAGCGACGCCGTCATCGAATTCGCCTTCGACGCGGCCCTGCGCCGCGCCACCGGGCTGCACGTCATCCACGGCTGGATTCTTCCGCCGTACTACTACTACGGCGCCGCCATCGATCCCGGACTCAGCGCGGAACTGGCCGAGCAGGAGACCGGCCGGTTGGACGAGGCGCTGCGTCCGTGGCGCGAGAAGTACCCTACGGTCCAGGTGACCGCCCGCGCCAGGGTGAGCCCCGCCGCCGACCACCTCATCCATGCGGCAGCCGACGCCTCCCTCGTGGTCGTGGGCCGCCGAAATCGCGGTGTGCCCATCGGCACCCACATCGGCCCCGTCACTCACGCCGTGCTGCACCACACCGCCACCCCCGTCGCGGTCGTCCCGCACGACTGAACGGCGCCGCCTCGCGTGATGCCCCGCCGCCCGGATCGGGCCACGATGGTCATGACGACGAGGGGCAAGCGATCCCGGAGGAAGCCATGGTCACGAAGGCCCCGACCCTGACAGACACACCCCTGCTGCTGGACGGCGTCCTGCCGGACTTCCGCTTCGCCCGGCTGGAGACCACTGCGGTCGGGGCTCCCCCGGGCATGGTGTTCGACGCGGCCCGCAACCTGGACCTGCTCACCGTCCACTCCCCGCTGTTCGACGCGGTGACGTGGGTGCGCTCCATGCCGGACAAGGTCCTGGGCCGCACCCCGCCACCTCTCCCCTCGCTGCGCGTCGCCGACCTCTTCGACCTCGCCACCAAGGGCGAGCAGCCCTGGCTGCCCCTCGGCGAGGCCCCCGGCCGCGAGCTGGTCTTCGGAGCGGTCGGCAAGGTGTGGCGGCCGTCCATCGAATGGCGGTGGATCACGGCGGAGCACTTCGCGGCCTTCGACGAGCCGGGCTGGGCCAAGATGGCCGCCTCCTTCGTCGTCCACCCGTACGGCGAGCGGCGCTCCCTGCTGACCTACGAGGCCCGCACCGCCTGCACCGACCCCGACTCCACCGCGCAGTTCCTGCGCTACTGGACCCTCGTCTCGGCCGGCGTCGGCATCGTGCTGCGCGCCACCCTCAAGGCGGTCAAGGAGGCCGCCGAAACGGGAGCAGCCTAGCTAGGACAACTGCCGCTTGAGGAAGGCCGTGACCTGGCGCATGACCTGGGTGGTGCTCCACATCGGGGCGGTGGTGTCGCCGTCGGGAACGAGACTGCCGTGCCCGGCGTCCTTCACGACGAACCTCGTGCTCTGAACTCCCCTGGCCAAAAGGGAGTTGTGGAGCAGGAGGGTCTGGCTCGGCGAGATCACCCGGTCGTTGGAGCCGTGGAAGTGGACGAAAGCGGCGTCACCTGGACCGGCGTAGGTGACGGGGTTGGCTGCGGCCACGGCGGCCGGCACGTCGAGCAGCCGCCTCGGATCGTTCGGGCCCAGGACGTACCTCACCAGGGCGTTGTCGGTGGAGTTCTCGTAGAACGCGCGGGTCGCGGGGTCGAAGTCCGAGGCGATCCTCGAGAGGTCGGACGCACCGAACCAGTCGACGACGGCCTGGACCCGGCTGCTCTGATCCAGGTTGGCGCCCGTCTCGAACTTCTTCACGCCTGCGGTGGTGCCGACCATCGAGGCCAGGTAGCCGCCCGCCGACTCTCCGTAGACGGCGGCCTCGCGGGGGTCGATGCCGTACTCGGCGGCGTGCGCCCGCAGGAACCGGATCGCCGCCTTGACGTCCGCCACACCCTCGACGTAGGTCGCCCCGTCGAGGATCGTGCGGTACTCGACGGACGCCACCACGTACCCTTGCTCGGCGATGTGCGTACGCCTGCCGATTGAGCCGGTCCTGTCGGCGACGACGAATCCGCCGCCTGGTATGTACACGACGAGCGGCTTGGGACCGCCGGTCGTCGGTGTCTGGATGTCGAGTCTCAGGTCGCGCGGCTGTCCACCGGCTCCTGCGACGGTCGCGTAGGTGACGTCCTTGCGGAGGGTGACCTCGTTGACCCCGCACTGGATCTTCGGGTCATCGGCTCGTGGGGTGAGCACCACGCTCGTACGGTTGTCACTGGGGGCCACCGACGTGGCGAAGGAAAGGCCCGCGCCGAAGGCCGGCGGCGAGTCGCAGTCCGCGCCGGCCGTCATGGCCGTCATGGCCGGGCCTGTGCCGGGTGCGGCCGCGGCACCCCCGGGGCCGCCGATGGTCACAGCGAATGCGCAGAGCGCTGCTCCTGCCAGGATCTTTCTCAGTCTGCCGGTCACGGTCACGGTTCTCCTTCGGCTCGGCAGCCGTCGAACGGCCGCAAAGGGGTGGCTACTTCTCGTGCGGAGCCCGGTACGCCTTCGCCTCGTCCGCCTCGAACAGCGGCTCTACGACCTTGAGTCCGCCCTCTGCCGTGGCGTCCGGCCGGGCCACGTACACCTGGCGGGTGGCCGGAGCGCCCGGCTTGGAGAAGTCGAGGGTGGCCACGAGGTCGCCGGTGTCGGCGGACGTGGTCTGCTGCATGGCCTTGAGGACGCCGTCGCGGGTCAGGTCCTTGTTGTCGCAGGCCTTCCTCAGGATGGCGCCCCACACCTCGGCCACCGCGTAGCCGTACGGGACGCCGGCGTTGGGCGGTTCGGCGTATCCGGCGGCCTTGTACGCGCCGGCGATCTCCTTGGCCTTCGGGATGTCGGCGGAGTAGGGCACGGTGCTGGCGGCGACGTACAGCTTGTCCAGTGCCTTGGCGGCCGGACCCTTGTGCAGCACCGGGTCGAAGGCCGGGTTGTTGGACAGTACCGGCACGTTCAGCCCCAGAGCCTCGTTGGCGGCGAGAGCCGATCCGGTCTGCCCGGGTGTGGTGGTGAGGAGGATCGACTTGACGCCGTCGCCCTTCAGGCCGGTCACGACGTTGGTCAAGTCGGTGTCCGTGGAGGTGAGTTTGACCTCGCGGAGCTTGAGGTTGTGCTTCTCGGCGTAATAGCGCGCGCCGCGCAGTCCGTTGGCGCCGTACTCGCCGTCCACATAGATGTGTCCGACCGTGTCGCCGTCCTTGATCATGCCCTTGCTCTGCAGGTAGGACAGCCCGTCGATCATCTCGATGTCGTACGTGGTGCCGACGATCATGACGTACGGGTTGCTCAGCAGCTCCGACGACCAGGAGGCGGGGGTGGTGGTGACCTTGTCGGACTGCACGTCGCCGCCGAGTGCGGCCATGATCGGTGAGCCGGTGAGCTGCAGGAAGCCCAGGACCTTCGGCTCCAGCTGCGGGTACAGCGTCTTGGCGGTGTCGGCCTTGTAGCCGTGGTCGACTATGTCGAGGTCCAGCTTGCGGCCGCACACTCCGCCTGCGGCGTTGACCTCCTTCACCCACAGTTCGTTGCCGCGGGTGATGGCGGTCGCGAGGTTCTTGAACACCCCTGACTGGTCGGTCATCACACCGAGGGTGATGGTCTTGTCCGTCACTCCGACCCCGGCCTTCACGCCGTCGGAGCCGGTCGAACCCTTGTCGTTGTTCTCCGCCTTGCTGCTGCAGGCGGTGGCGAGGATCAGCAGGCAGCAGCACGCCGCGAACCGTTTCATGCTTGTCTCCTTCTGGGCTGTGTGAACTTGCGGCCGATCGCTGCCAGTCCGCCCGGCTCGAACAGCACGATGAGGACGATCGCCGTGCCGTAGACGAGGGACCCGACGAGGACCGGGGTGAACGCGCCTTCTCCCGTGCCGCCGAACCAGCCCAGATCCACGGAGTACAGCGCGAGGATCTGCGGCAGGCCGTTGACCAGGACGGCGCCGGCCAGCGCGCCCGGCACCGAGCCGAGGCCGCCGATGATGGCCATCGCGAGATAGGCGATGGAGATGTTGATCCCGTATGTGCCGAACTCGCTCTCGTCCGGCTTGAGGATGTCGAACCACAGCACGGTCATCACGCCGGCGAGACCGGCGTACGCCGATGACACGGCGAACGCGCCCGCCTTGGCGCGTCCGACGTCGACGCCCATAGCCGTGGCGGATGCCTCGTTGTCCCGGATCGCCCGCCAGGCCCGCCCCACCCTTCCGGTGACGGCTCCGCGGGCAAGGACGTACGCGAGGACGACGAGGGCGAGGAACAGGTACCAGATCCGTTCGGTCTCCCCGAGGGGTACGCCGGCGACGGCCAGGCCGCCCTCGTCGGAGAAGGGGAAGCCGAAGAGCTCGAACACCGCGGGCGGGCGGCCCGTCGACGTGCCGCCGGTGAGCGAGGTGGCCTCCTGGCCCAGGTACAGGCCGAGGAAGACCAGGGACAGCGAGGCCACGCCGAGGTAGATGCCGCGCAGCCGTCCCGCCACGGGCGCGAAGGCCAGCCCGAGGACCGCGGAGACGGCGACCGCGCCGATGAGCGCGAGCAGCGGATCCCAGCCGAGCCCGATGAGGTCCCCGCCCGGCGGGGCCGCCAGGACCGTGTACGAGGTGGCTCCGGCGAGCACGAAGAACGCGTGGGCGAGGGAGAGCTGGCCGGCCTGTCCGCTGAGCAGGGTCAGCCCGATGGCGCCGACGGCGCCCACCATCATGAACTGTCCGGCCTTCAGCCAGGGCGCGGTGAGATAGAGCGGCAGGACGAGCAGGACCACCAGCGCCGCGGCCCAACCGCCTTTGGTGAGCCTAGACACGGACCGTCTCCCTCGTACCGAAGAGTCCGGCGGGCCGTATGACGAGCACGACCAGCATCACCAGGAAGACCGCGCTCTTGGCGAAGGTGAACGAGATGTAGTGCGCGGACAGCGCGTCCACCAGACCGACGGTGAGCCCGCCGACCACGGCGCCCGCGGTGGAGTCGAGGCCGCCGAGGATCGCCGCGGGGAAGGCGGCCAGTGCGATGGAGTGGGTGCCGCGCGACAGGCCGGCGCCGGAGAAGTCCTGGGTGGCGATGAACAGCACCGCGACTCCGGCGAGCGCGCCGGCGACCAGCCAGGCCACCGCCGTCACGTGGGAGCTGCGGATTCCGGCGAGTGCCGCGGCCTCGCGGTTCTCGGCCTGGGCGCGGATCCGGATGCCCCAGGTCGAGTAGCGGAAGGCCAGGAAGAAGGCGCCGATCAGCACGGTCGCGACGGCCAGGGCCACCAGGTGCGTACGGAACAGGGTGATGCCGCCGACGGTGACGGGGTGTCCGTCCCAGCCGTCGCCGATGAACGGCACGGAGACGCCGATGCGGCGGACGATCTCCTCGGTGATCACGACGTCGGCGCCGATGGTCAGCAGCGCGAGGCTGAACGGATCGGCGTGCCTGGACCGGGACAGGAGGCGCTCCAGGGCTAGGGCGAGCAGCCCGGCGCAGACGATGCCGAGGGCAGCGGCCCCCGCCCAGCCGAGGGTGTCCCGGGTGGCCGCCACCAGATAGCCGCCGAACATCACGAACGAGCCGTGGGCGAAGTTGACGACCTCGGTGGCTTTGAAGATCACCACGAAGCCGAGGGCCAGCAGGGCGAATACTGCGCCCTTGCCGATCCCGTTGACCGACAGTTGGACGAACGTGTTCACGTCTGTGCCTCCGTACCGAGATAGGCCTTGATGACCTGGGGATCGCGTTGGACCTCCGCCGGGGGTCCGTCGGCGATCACCCGGCCGAAGTCGAGGACGGTGACCCGGTCGGCGATGCCCATCACGAGGTTCATGTCGTGCTCGACGAGGAGTACCGAGATGCCGAGCCCCTCACTGACGGATTGGATGGTGCCTGCCAGTCCGGCGGTCTCGGCCGCGTTCATGCCGGCGGCGGGCTCGTCGAGGAGGAGCAGTGAGGGTTCGACCGCGAGGGCGCGTGCGATGTCGACCCGTTTCGCTCTTCCGTACGGCAGAGAGCCGACCGGGGAATCAAGGACGTCGCCGAGGGCGAGAAAGTCGCAGATTTCCGCTGCCCGCGCCCTGTGAACGCGCTCCTGCCGGGCGGTCAACCGCAGGGCGCAGGAAAGGAATCCGCCGCGGGTCAGGGCATGGCGGCCGAGCATCACGTTGTCGAGCACCGTGGAATGCGGGGAGAGCGCGGTGTTCTGGAATGCCCGCCCCATTCCCAGACCGGCTCGCTGATGCGGTCGCAGCGCCCGCAGATCGGTGCCCCCGAATGTCAACGTGCCCTCGGTGGCGCGGTAAAGCCCTCCGATGACGTTGAAACAGCTGGATTTCCCGGCGCCGTTCGGTCCGATCAGGGCGTGCAGGCTGCCCGGGGCCACGGTGAACGAGAGATCGTCCAGCGCCCGTAGTCCGCCGAATCGCAGGCCGACGTGATCCACCCGCAGTTCCGTCATCGGGTCCACCCCGGCAGCGAACGTCCCTTGGACGGCGTCCACTTCGGCAGCGACCGTCGCTGGGCCGACCGGGACGGCTTCCCCGCGTGAATGCCGCCGGTGTCAGCGCCGCCCGCATGTCCCCCGAGATACAGGCGCCTCAGCTCCTCGCTGTCCGACACCTCCGCCGCCCGCCCGGACAGCGCCACCTTCCCGACGTCGAGCGCGACGACCCGGTCGGCGACGCTCAGCGCCATCATGGCGTTCTGCTCGACGAGCACCACGGCCGTGCCCTGGGCGTGGATCTCCCGGATGGTCGCCGCGATCCGCTCGACCAGCTTCGGCGCCAGACCGAGCGACGGCTCGTCCAGCAACAGCAACCGGGGCCCGGACATCAGCGCCCGTCCGATGGCGAGCATCTGCTGTTCGCCGCCGGACAGCAGCCCCGCCCGCTGCCGCGAGCGCTCTGCCAGCACAGGGAACAGCTCCAGCACCCGGTTCCTGGCCGCGGCACGTGCGAAGGCGGAGGAGACGGTGATGCCGCCGGCCCGGAGGTTCTCCTCGACGGTCATCCGGGCGAACACCTGGCGTCCCTCGGGAACGCCGACCACACCCATGCGTACGATCGCCGCCGGATCGAGCCGGTCGATCCGCTTGCCGTCGTAACGGATTTCGCCTCGGGTGATCGCACCCCGGTGCAGGCCGAGCGTCGCGGATACGGCCCGGAGCACTGTCGATTTTCCCGCGCCGTTGTTGCCGAGCAGGGCGAGCACCTGATCGTCCGGCACATCGAGCCGGATATCGTGCAATGCGGCGGCCGAGCGGCCGTATCGGACACACAGTTCTTGAATGGTCAGCACGCTGGGCCTCCGCTGCGAACTGGCGGCATTGCCAGTGGCCGTATTGTGCGAAGGGCTCTGCGCGGGCCATACCCCCAAGTGGAGAGGTGGCTAGAGCAATCCGGCCTCGCTGGCCTTCCGGATCGCTTCGACCCGGTTGCGGGCGCCGAGTTTGTGCAGTGCGGACTGCAGATAGGTCTTCACGGTGTTGCGGGTCAGGCCGGTCGCGTCGGCGATCTCCGGATTCGTCTTTCCCTGCGCGGCGAACCGCAGCACCTCGTACTCACGCCGGGTCAGCCCGCTGCGGGCCAGGGCGTCGGAACGCTGTGAGTCGTCCGGGAAGATACGCGGATCCACCACGCGTTCGCCGCGCAGCACCCGCCGTAGCGCGCTGACCAGGTCGGTGCCGGCCACATCCTTGAGCAGTCCGCCGTTCGCGCCGGCCTCGATCGCGGCGATGACCCCGCTGTGGTCCGCGTGCGCGGTGAACACCACGATCTTGCCCGCCGGATGGACCTGGCGCAGCCGGATGACCACCTCGGGAGCGAGCATGTCCGGCAGGCGCAGATCGAGCAGCACCAGATCGGGACGCAGCTCCATCGCCCGCTCGATCGCCGCGCGCCCGGATTCGGCGGAGCCGACGAACACCAGCGAGGGATCCGAGCGAAGGAGCAGCATCACCCCGTCCCGCACCACGGGGTGGTCGTCCACGACGAGTACGGACCCGGTCATCGGGGGTCCGGCAGCCAGGCACGCAGGGTGCACCCACCGTCGTCGTCACGCACCAGGCTGACCCGGCCCGCCACCCGCGCCGCGCGCTCGGCCAGCGACCGCACTCCCATCCCCGTGCCGTTCGCCTCCTCCGTCATCGCGCCCGCGCCGTCGTCCGCGACGACCAGCTGGACGCCTCCGTCGCACGGGCCGAGGCTGACGATCACGGAATGCGGCCGGGCGTGCTTCTCGACGTTGAGCAGCCCCTCCCTGACCACCGCGAGCAGCAACGCGGTCCGCTCGGCATCCATCGGCGCGACCTGCCCGAGCTCCACGAAGCGGGCGGACACTCCGGTACGGGCCTCGAATGATCTTGTGCACTGGGCGAGCTCCACCGGCAGCGCACGCTCGGGCGTGGTGTCCGACAGGGCGAGCAGTGATTCCCGCAGGGCGCTGGACGCCGCCGAGATGTCGGACTCCAGGCGTGACAGGCGTGTCTTGAGGGCCAGATTGTCGTGGATGGCGTGGTGCAGGTCACGGACCTGCACTCCGATGGAGAACAGCAGGGCGCCCACCGAGTCGTGCAGCGCGTTCTGCATCCGCTGCCGCTCCGCCGTGACCGCGCCCGTCGCCTTGGCCTCCGCGGCGCCGGCGATGCGCAGCGCGGTCGCCGCCTGCTGAGCGATGTCCTCCATCCGCTGCACGGCCGAGTCGCCGAAGTCGGTCGCCGTCCGCATCGCGGCGTACGCGACCGCGACCGGCCGGCTCTTGCCGAACACGGGCACGGCGATCATCGCTCCGATGCCCTCACCGCGGACCTGGGCGTCGAAATGGTGCGTGATCTCGTGCGAGCTGACGTAGTCGCTCACCCGCACCGCCCGGCCGAGCGCCATGGCCCGGCCGCCGATGCCCTGACCGACGGGGACGGTGAGGCCTTGCATCAGGTCCGTCCTGGTGCCCGACATCCACCGGACCACCGCCCGGTCGGGGCCGTCCAGATCGGCCACGAACCCGGAGTCGACTCCGATGGTGGCCCGGATGAGCCGGGCCGTGCCGTGCAGGGCCACGATCCGGTCCATCACCGTGAGCAGACCGTCCCGCTCGCACAGCAGCTCGTCGAGCACGTTGATCTGCTCGACGGCACGCTCCTCGGGCCCCTGCTTCATGGCGGCAGCGTCGCACAAGGATACGGTCCCTGGATATCTCCAGGTGGAGATGGGTTTGGGTTACTCGATCCGTCAGCCTTCGCGCCGATCGACGACCCGGCGCAGTTTTCCCTCCGAACGCTCCAGCGATCCGGGCGCGACCACCTCGACGGCGACGCGAATGCCAATGTTCTGCTTCGCCCTGGCGGAGATGCCCTGCACGACCCGCGCACGCGACTGCGGTGGAGCCTCCACTTCCACCGTCAGCTGGTCCAGGTGGTCCGCGGTGGTCAGGACGATCCGGAAGTGCGGTGACGCGCCGGCCGTCGCCAGGACGATCTCCTCGATCTGCGAGGGGAACACATTGACCCCGCGCAGGATGATCATGTCGTCGGTGCGGCCGGAGACCTTCTCCATCCGGCGGAAGGCCGGATACGCAGTGCCGGGAAGCAACCGGCTCAGATCGCGCGTACGGTAGCGGATCACCGGCATGGCCGTCTTGCTGAGCGACGTGAACAGCAGCTCGCCGTGATCGCCCTGCGGCAGGACGCCGCCCGTGGCCGGGTCCACGATCTCCGGGTAGAAGTGGTCCTCCCAGATGTGCGGACCGTCCTTTGTCTCGATGCTCTCCTGGGCCACGCCCGGACCGATCACCTCGGACAACCCGTAGACGTCCACCGCGTCCAGCGCGAACCGGTCCTCGATCTCGGCGCGCATCCCCTCCGTCCACGGCTCGGCCCCGAACACGCCGATCTTCAGCGAACTGCTCCGCGGATCGATGCCGGCCGTCTCGAACGCGTCGGCCAACGCCAGCAGATAGGACGGCGTGACCATGATGACCTTCGGCCGCAGATCGGTGATCAGCCGCACCTGCCGGGCGCTCATCCCCCCGGATGCCGGGATCACCGTACAACCGAGCCGCTCCGCCCCGTAGTGCGCGCCGAGACCGCCGGTGAACAGCCCGTAGCCGTAGGCGATGTGCACCGCGTCGCCGGGTCGCACGCCGGCCGCCCACAGGGAGCGCGCCATCACCTCGGCCCATACGGACAGATCGCCCTCGGTGTAGCCGACCAGCGTCGGCTGCCCCGTGGTGCCGCTGGAGGCGTGCACGCGCCGGACCAGATTGCGTGGCACGGCGAACATCCCGTAGGGGTAGTTCGCGCGCAGGTCGTCCTTGCTGGTCGTGGGGAACTTCGCCAGGTCCTCCAGGTCCCGGCAGTCGTCCGGATGCACCCCTGCCGCGTCGAACTTCTCGCGGTAGAAGGGGACATGCCCGTACACATGGCGAAGCGTCCGCTGCAGACGTTCCAGCTGCAGCTCACGCAGCTCCTCAGGCCGCGGGGCGGGGATCAACGACTCGCTGCGGATCAATCGCTGCACGGCGTACACACCTCCTGGAACGCGGGCGCCGGTGCCCGCCCGCCGGATTGTGCGGCAGCGGGACGCCGTCCCGAAACCTCCATGTGGAGAGGGCGGAACGAAAGCTCATCGCCGCTGTGACCAGGATTGCTAGTTGGCACTAGGCAACATTCGTGACCTGCACCGATGCCAACTAGGCTCAGCGACTGGAGGTACGGAATCAGAGAGATAGTTGGCACTTTGGTACAGCGCAGGTCACAAGGCGTGTCGCCGCAGCTGGGAATCGACTGCACCTAGAGGGCGTCTGAAAAGCCTGTCAGCGGGCAAGTTGCCTGGTAGCGGGGTGGTGGCGCAACTTCGGGGGCTGGGGTGTGCGGGCTGCGTACCCGTTACTCGACGGATCTGTCCGATCCGGAATGGGAGATCCTCCGTCCGCTGGTCCCGGCGGTCAAGCCCGGTGGACGACCGGCGAAACACACGCGGCGGGAGATCCTCAACGCGTTGGCGTACTGGCTGCGTGCCGGCTGCGCTTGGAGACTGCTGCCGCATGACCTGCCGCCGTGGCAGACGGTCTACCACTACTGGCGCCGATGGCAGCAAGAAGGCGTGTGGGAATGGATGTTGACGACGCTGCGCGAACGCGAGCGAGTGCAACTCGGCCGTGATCCCACTCCCAGTGCCGCCGTTGTGGACAGCCGGAGCGTCCGGGCCAGTGAGCGCGGTGGCCTGCACGGCTACGACGGCGGCAAGAAGGTCAGCGGCATCAAGCGCCACCTGCTCGTCGACACCAGCGGCACCGTCCTGGTCACCTGCGTGAGCCCGGCGAGCGTCGGCGATCGCGATGGCGCCGTGGTGCTGTTCTCCCGGGCCGCCAATGCCTTTCCGCGTCTGCGTCACGTGTGGGCGAACCAGGGCTACCGAGGCGCCGACTTCCACACCTGGGCCTGGGAAGCCACCGGCATCACCGTGGAAGTCGTGCAGCGCCGCGACGGAGGATTCCGCTCGACCTGGGCTCGCGTGGGGGCACCGCCTCCGGCCGTGCCCCTCTTCGCGGTGGTCCCGCGGCATTGGGTGGTAGAGCGGACGTTCGCCTGGCTGGGACGGTGCCGCCGCCTGTCGAAGGACTACGAGTACCTGCGCGTGTGTTCGGAGAACGCCATCTACCTCACCATGGCCATGCTCCTCGTGCGCCGCCTCGCAAGATCAGCCCGCTGACAGGCTTTTCAGACGACCTCTACCTCACGTGCAGCAGCACGACCAGTCAGCCAGGTCAACGCGCAATCATATAACCCGACATCACTGAATCAGTTCAGTAGCTGCGGGATAACAATCAGGACGATACGGCTTCCGTGACCCAGGGCGATCGCCATGCAACGGACAGGATGCTCACCGTCCTCAGCACCCGGGCACGGCTCCACCATCTCAATGGCCACAGCCGCTCCCGGGGTGCTCCGTAGGCACAGTAGTGCCACAATGAAACAGGCGATGGAATTGATGAGCTGCCAACCGGCCAGCTGGACCACGCACTGGAGAAGAGAATTATCAGTCTTCGCGAGGCGAGGGGTGCTCTCATGAACGACTTGACAGGGCTGTGCAGGAACCTGCATGAGACGTTGAATCGGGAGCACGAAACCCAGCCTCTGGCAGAGAGTCTGGCACAGGTTCATTTTGCTTTGAAGCGCCATTGGTCCGTAAATTATATGCCATGGTTTACGGAC
>Ga0307517_10008314_pt1 | contig 14902 bp, 10 predicted proteins | sample 23_EM_MG_FD_194515 | JGI IMG/M metagenome (GOLD analysis project Ga0307517, IMG submission 194515) | Populus trichocarpa ectomycorrhiza microbial communities from riparian zone in the Pacific Northwest, United States - 23_EM | ecosystem: Host-associated > Plants > Roots > Unclassified | place... | reverse complement strand
ATTAATAGTTCCACCCAATGAGAATAGTAGTGAAAATAAAAACAAGTAATAAACAAAATTTGATGCCTAGCCTTCTGTCTACAACATAAGGCACTTTTCCGTCACAGCGATCTTGAACCCCCCCCCCCCCCCGGCGGAACATAAATACGAATTTCAATTAATTTTGATGTAGAGCTTCCAATCACCGATGCATGTCATATTGAGACACAGATCCATTATTGGTAAAGATAAAGATTGCAGAGGATTGGTTATATAATATTGCAAAAATGGTAACAGAGATGCAATTAAGACTACACAATCAATGAGATTGCATTTCATCCTACTAAATTAGCCAAAATCAACAGCAAATTACATCTCGATTATTTTTTATGTAGAGCTTCCAATTACTGATGCACTTCTAATATTGAGACACAGATCCAAAATTGATAAAGATAAAGATTGTACAGGGTTGGTAATATAATATTGCAAAAAAAAGGTAGACTATATCCCAGGTCAAAGCTTTTTGACTACACAAAGTCCAACATTTCACATCATTGGTGCAACACCTCACCCATACAATATCCAATATCTCAACAAAGAGACAAGTTCCTATGTATCAGCAGCAATTATTTTCAAAATCAATGATGAATTAAAATAATTCAATGGATGCCCAGTAAAGTAGTCAGAGACTGAGAATACCTTCTCTAAAAACAATTTCAATCTGAAACTCATATCAATGGCATTAGTAAATATCAAAACTTTTTTCTGAACCAGATCCAGCTTCAAAAGAGCAAGAATATGAACTAACTTGTCACGATCACCACATGAAACCTGAAAAAGATATGAAAGAGTTGTAAAGCTCATTGATACCCTTGTTCAACCATATATTACGAGGCTCAGATGATTGATATAGATAAGAAACGCTAAAAGTCCATACGACAAACCATAGGAATCATAACCAGAAGTTTTGCTTTGACTGATTCTGATAACTACAAGATGACAGTGTTGTCAATGCGATACCTGACAAGACACATGTGACTACATGTGCTCCACCATTACCCAGGTTTTGTACCTAAACTGACAAGTTTGGTGGCAAATGTGATATATATTAAGAGAGGAAACGCAGCAGGTTTCTGCACCAGTGGCTGAATGCTGAGAACTAAGGTTCGTTTAATAGGTGGAGACAGCATTTAATATACGGGGAATTTTGGGGTTTATGCTGATGACAAGATGATTAAGGGCTGATTATAACGAGAGCTGGAGGGAACTTGTTTGAATCTTAAAAAGCCCCCTCTTCCCCTCCCCCCTTCATCAATAAAACCTTGTGCGATGGTAGAATTCCATACTTGAATGGGGAGCGGTAGTTTATGCTTTGCTTTCAAATCATTACTAGAGGCAAGCCAGTGGTAGTGCATATATTTTTTATTCTCTTTATATTCCAATCTTCTTTTAGCTGGTTCCCAAGGATTACAGAGGGATTTCAGTTTAAGGCCAATTATGTTATTGTCAGTCTCAAAGCCAAATATAACCAAAGTTCCATCTGGAGCTGCCTAACAAGGAACAAAAATTCCATCTGAAAGTTGTTTTTATCTTATAGCTGCTTTAGTCTCCCAAAAATAAAATAAATAAGGGTGCAAAATAATTCACAAAAAATATACATGGGTCACATCAGAAAAAAAAACTCAAATGGAGCAATCACTTCTCATATCCTCCAGAAAAGGCTATAGAATTCCTTACCCAAAATTGCTGAACATTTTTGGGGATAACTTCATCCTTGACACCTTCAACTTCTGGCAAGGTCAAAACATATGGATTATGCAGAACGAGCTTCTTCAGTTTGTCAACATCAGCACTGAAACAACAAATGCCAAAATAGCATGCATGAAATCTCTCAATCGAAGAGTGATGAGCATAAAGACTTCATTTTATCAATATGAACTTCGATTGGGTAAAAAAAGATGAAAGGAAGAAAGTTTCGAGACTTGCTAAAGTATAAATTGAAGGTACCAAACAAAACATAAGTAAAAGGAGGGAGGGAGAGTGCCATAATCAACACACCTTGACGTTGCAGACATAAGAAGGCATTGACAACGTCTTGGGACAAGAGCAGTAAGAGCTTTGAGATCTTCTTCATAGCCAAATGACAACAAGAGATCTGCCTGAAAATAAATAGATATTAATGAATCATTCAAGGAAACATATAGCAGATGTCTTTTTTAAGAAATTGATAACTTAGTATCTGAAGTTCCATCCATAAGAAGGTAGAAGAAACCGTAGAAATCTAAATTGCACACACATAGCACATGTACTCGATCAATATCAATAGACATAACACTGTCATTTTCATCAAAACCCCATTATTTTAACAAATGCAATCTAGTTGAATTCAGACAATCTATTATCATCAGAAATCCCAACTTCCATCTATCATGAATGAATTACAAGGATAAGCATCATCACAAACACCAAGTTCTCACCTCATCAAGAACAAGAATTTCAAGTGAGTCATTAATAGATTCCGATTTTAGTACACCAACTGACAAGGACTTGGCTACACAAGAAGGAGTAGACACCAAAATATCGGGCGGCCCAGCCAACGCGTTCCGCTGCAAGCAAGCAAGCTAGCAGTCAACCAATTATGCTGAATATCACTAAAAATTAAACATGTAACTTTTTAATGAACCAACCAAATCAGAAGCAGGCATGTTGCTAGTCAACTGAACAACTTTCAATTGAGCTTTACAGGAATCAATCAGCGACGAAACCTCCTTATAAACCTGTTGACATAACTCTCCACTTGGCACCAGAATAAATGCTGAAGGTGAAAGCTTTTTTCGATTCGAATCAGCCGTACTGAGAAGCTTCTGAAGCAAAGGAAGCAAGTAAGCTAATGTCTTCCCTGACCCTGTTTTCGCTCGTGCAACCACGTCTTTCCCTTGCTAATGATATTCAAAACAATTAATTACAAAAATGAATGAATAAATAAATAAATAAAAGTTAAAAAGAAAAAGAAACTGACAAGTATTAGAGGAATAGCGGCTCGCTGAATTGGAGTGGGCTCTGCAATGCTAATTTCTTTCTTGTTTAGGGCACGAATTAGCCTAGGGTCTAACCCTAACTCTTCAAAGCTCTGTGCTTCGTCGTCTTCTTCTTCTACTACATCCGGTTCCTCGTTTAATTGTATTTCTTGTTTGTGTTCGCTCTCTTTTTCCTTTTTCTCTTTAGTTTTATCGGCCTTCACCATTTTTAAGTTTACGCAGAAAGATGGAGGGAGGGAATATTAGGGTTTTTGAGGAGGAAGAAGAGGAGAAGGGTTTTAAACTTGTGGGTCGGGTTTTATTTAATTGAACTAAGACCCGTTTTAATAAACATCAAAACTGACCCTTTTTTAAGGGTCCAATTTCATTCCAATATAGTTTGTTTGTTTTTTCGGTTTGACTTGTTATTTAAATTATGTTTTTTTTAAATTAAATTATTTTTTATGTGATTTTTTGTGATGATTTTGGTGTTTTGATTTTAAAAATAAAAATAAAATTATTTTAATATATTTTCAATTAAAAATAATATTGTAAAGATATAATGTATTTAATTACTAAATATAAATATATATGAAACAAGTCGTATTTATTTTAAAAAAACAAGTATAGTTATTACTTGAGGTTTATTTGGGTAAGTCCAATCATAGTTTGAGTAGGGTAAATTGAGTTAGTATTATATTTTTAAAAAAAATAAAATCAAAACAATATTATTTAAAAAAAATTAAAAAAAAATATTAGGTTTTTACTGTATTTAACCTGAGTTGTGAATTAACATAAGTTTTTAAACATATTATATTATATCAAATATATTTTTTATTATTTTTTAAACCCGGACCAAGCATAACCATAAAATGACTGTTCCTAAATCAATTTATTTGGCTGGTTTAATAACTAAGTATAAGTTGCAAGAGTATACAAACCTGCAGTCAAAGATTTTTATTAAAAAAAAAAACCCCGACATTCTAACCGGGTAGGGATTGTAACGATGGGCCCACATCCAATCTAAACTGTCCTTCTGGGAGGCCCAGCCCACATATTTTCTTTTTCATTCTTATAGTGAAACGACATAGCACGAGAAACAATTAGAAACGATGGAAGCGCGCAATACAAAACGACGACGGATGGTTGTTATCCAGTAGTAGCAGTAGCAGTAGCAGTAGCAGTTGAAAGAGAAGGTGGAAGAAGAAGAGGAGGAGGAGGAGGAGGAGGAGGAGAGGAAACATTGAAAGAAGAAAGCTCGGCTTCAAAAAAAGAATGGAGCTAGTAGCTTTAAACCTCTCTACAAAAATTCCAAGACAGAAACCAACCTTCCTCTCTACAACAACAAAGACTCTTCTCTTTCGCAATTATCATTACCAGTTACGAAGAAGAGCAAGTAATCATTTTCGATTTCAAGCCAGGAATAAACAGCAGCAACAACTCTTGATTAGTCAAATAGATTCGGAAAGTGAGCTGGAATTCGACAGCGATGAAGATGAAGACGAGATGTCGTCTGGTTTGTTATCATTAAGCGTGAAACCAGACAGGAACACGGCTTTGCTTGATGATTACGAGATTGAAGAACTTGCCTTTCATGATTCCTCCAATTCTAATCATCGTAGCGGTCAGTCAGTTACTGAATTTCTTTTTTATTATTATTAAAATAAAACAAAATTTGGGTAAAAGGATGGAAGGATTGTGGTGATGTAGGGTACGTGGCAGTGGTAGGGAAACCGAATGTAGGAAAGAGCACGCTTTCGAATCAAATGATAGGACAAAAGTTGTCGATTGTTACTGATAAACCTCAGACTACTAGACATCGCATTCTTGGTATTTGTTCCGCTCCAGATTACCAGGTTTCCTATTTTTCTTTTTCTTTTTCTTTTTTTGAGTGTCTGTGTTTTGTATCGTGTTATTTGGTTGTGTAATGTTGAATAATTGCGGAACCATTGTCAGAAAATTGAAACCCAGAATTCCCAAAGCTGTTTAAGTTAATTTCCTTTTACAGAGGGGGACATTAGAGTAGAAAGTTGTGATTTTTAGATTGTAAATATGATTTTATTCTTCGCTGTGTCTTACTTTGCTCTACAATTATTGCCTATTGGATTTGTTTGTTTGTTGTGTTTAACACGATATAATGACAATTTTGCCAGCAGGATAAGTAAAATCATCTTTCATGAATTGATGTTGAGTGTTGAGCAATTTTTCCTAGGGTAATCTAGTTATTGTAGAGTGTTGCGTTGGTTAATGCCTTTTAGCTTGTGCATGTTGTAATGAGAAGCTTGCGTTCCTCCTTGTTGGAAGACGTGGTGAATGGTCTTTAGATATGTAGGAAAACGATTTGTAAGAAAACCAGAACCATTGAAAGAAAATTTGAAATCTCTAGGCTAAGCAATTGAATGACTGAGTTATTTTAGATATGAGCTAATCATATTTTTCTTATAAATTGTAAGAAATATTGTAATGATGCTTTTTTCACTGTTTACGTTACCGCTTTAGACATAAAGAAAAATTGATGATACTTAAATACATGATTGCTTAGTTGCTCAATGCGGATCACCTGACTGAAAGGTTTGCTTGTAGATGATACTTTATGATACACCAGGTGTTATCGAGAAGAAAATGCACAAGTTGGATTCTATGATGATGAAGAATGTTAGGAGTGCTGCCATCAATGCTGACTGCGTGCTAGTTATTGTTGATGCTTGCAGAGCACCTGAAAAGGTATGCTAATTGTTTGTGCAATTATTTGCAGTTCTTTCTTTCAACTTTTCTTCTAAATTCCATTTCTTGATTAGATTGATGAAATGCTGGAAGAAGGTGTGGGAAACCTCAAAGACAATGTGCCCACTTTACTTGTATTGAACAAGAAAGACTTGATCAAACCTGGTGAAATTGCAAAGAAACTTGAGGTTAGATCTTTTTGATTGATACTTATTTTGGCATGATAAGTTGTCTTCATTATTTATGTTTGATAATTGTCTTTTCTTTCTTTCCTTTTGGTTTATGTCTTTTGATCATTATTACCCCAATAATAAGATGATTTGCCAAGTAATGTAATTAAGAGATAACGGGTAGATCAAACTTGTCCTCGAGGTGTCACCTCTTCTTCTACATCTGTGATTGCACTTACCTACATTTAGGTTCTTCTGACATTGATAAAATATCCTGTCCATTAACACAAGAAAATCAGAAGTTAAATGTATGGTCAGTCGGTGCATTGGCTGTAAATATGAATCAAAAGTTAAATCTTACATGTATTTTGGTGGTTGATTTCATATGATTGTAATGATTTGTGCTAAATGCAATAGTGGTTATGATAGCAAATTGTCAGTGTCATGTTGGATGTTCTATGGTCTTGTCTTGCCAGAGAATATCTACTGTCCTAAAAAGTGGTATTTTATGTTTTCTATGCTTCTTTAAATAACTGATCCGATCCCTAAAGATTTCACTTTTTTGCAGTGGTATGAGAAATTTACAGGTGTTGATGAGGTCATACCTGTGAGTGCCAAATTTGGTCAAGGAGTGGAAGATATCAAGGAATGGATACTTTCAAAACTTCCCATGGGGCCAGCTTATTATCCAAAGGTACACTGAATTGAACTACATGTTTCTTTTTTTCCCCTTTTTTCTCCGAGAAAATGTTTTTTTCTGAGTAAACGTATACGTAGTCTCTGGAGGTAGTTAGTGGTCTACTGTGGGTACTCCACCTTAAGTTAATCATTTGAACTTAACGACATGAGCGAAACAGTATATTATCTGGAGCGCCTGGTCCACTAGTGGTTAATTAATTATAAAATATGAGAAAGAGAACCACGAAACTTAACTTCCATTTTTGCTATGCATTACACCTTAAAGAAGCCAGCAGTAAGGAACTCCGTCGAACTTCCATTATTTGAGTCTTCTCTTCCATTATTTGAGTCTTCTCACTGGTGCCACTGACATGGTAAGACATTGCCTTGTTTATTCTTGTCTTATCTGTTTGTGATCGCAAATGATATAAGCAATAGTGCCATCTGTGGTTGGCTTTGGATCCTTTTCCTTATTTTCCTATTATGTTTTCACACATTAGGCTGTTTGTGCTTTGACATTCTCAGGACATTGTTAGTGAGCACCCAGAAAGATTCTTTGTAGCTGAAATTGTTAGAGAAAAGATCTTTATGCAATTCCGCAATGAGGTTCCTTATGCATGTCAGGTAAACAATGGTGTCCCAAGGTTGGCTTATAGCTTCTGCTCCTCAACCCACCAAAACCAGCTTTAGTTGATGAATAACAACGAAGGTTGGTTTCTCTGTGTACCCTGTAGGTCAATGTGGTCGGCTATAAAGCTAGGCCAACAGCCAAAGATTTTATTCAAGTGGAGATTGTTGTGGAGAAGAACACACAGAAGATCATTATCATTGGAAAAGTAAGTTGGCCTTTTAGTTATGGAATGGATCATGAAATGGCAAGCTGTTCAAGTGCATGTATGACTTGGTATATTAATGAGATCTCAAGAAGCTATTGCTTGACTGATTTAAACCTTGATGACTGTTTTAGATTGTACTGGATATCAGAGATGCAATCCAAAGATTAAGTGTGTGTGCCTGTAAACACGCATGTGCATAACATTTTGTGTAGTTCTTTTTTTTTTTTTTGGTCTCAATTCAAGTGCACTAACCACTGCAGGAAGGGAAGGCTTTGAAATTACTTGCCACAGCTGCTCGGCTGGACATTGAGGATTTCCTTCAGAAGAAAGTATATCTTGAGGTAAAGAGTTACTCAGTAACAACTTCATAATCATCAGTCATACATCGTTACTTGGCCACTCTGTTTTGTTGATTGTTTAGTTTACCTTGACATGTTTCTGAATCAGACATGTTGTAAAAATAAACATTGACACTGTTCCCTTCCCTCCAAATATGAGGGTAAATACAGAAAAACCAAATACTAATTTCCAATGTGAGTACATACCTGAAAGCTAACACTGTGTATCCACGTAAATGTTCTTATTCCATATTGCATTTTCAAACTTTAGTTTTAAGATTTTTATCTTATAATTTACCTAATGCATGACTCATTTTTTAAACAGATAGAAGTGAAAGTAAAAGAGAATTGGCGGCAAGATGAAGGGCTTTTGAAGTACTATGGCTATGGAGGGCAAATTAGCGCATTATAGCATGAAGTTTTTATCAATTTGTCTGCATTCAACCGGTGCAAGTGAAGCTGCCACACCACTGTAAAATTGTTACATAGAGTTCATTTCAATTTTCCATTTGCTTTGATCTTTTCCAGTTAATAGAAGCCTTGTCGATCCTCTCTGTAGTTAGGACAGCTATTGTTGTAACTTGTAACCTTCGCTGGAAAATTTTGTCCGTCCATGGGCGTTGCTCTGCCCCATTCTCTCTGCGTGAGCGAAAAACACCAGCCATATCTTCTTGTTGTTGCTAGTCAAGTTTGAGACAGTGGCTTAAAAGTGGGCATGGCTATAGATCTTGGGCCAAATGGTTTGACCTCATGGGCGACTCCCTTTAGAATTGAAGCATCCAATCTACGAAAAAGGGTGTAGGTCTTTCCCCTCTAGGGTTAGAAAATACTAGGTTTTTTAGGTTGAATCATTTTTTAAACTATAAAAAGTCAAAGTCAAAATTTGATGCATACCACCCGAAATATTTAAATGATAATAAATTGGTTGATGTATTTTTTTAAAAAAAAATTGAGAATAGATTGAATTAATTTACGTCAATTATGGTTAATTTATAAAATCTGTAATTCAGGGTATAAGATTATAATGAAACCCTTAGACCTAAATTAAATGTTGTTTTGCTTTTAAGAATATTTTAGTTAAATAATTTAATTGTGTAACAAAGTTATAAGAAGAAGGTAATAGTCATGATTAATTCAAAAATATCTAATCCACAGTAATTAAAGAGGAGGGTGAGTGTGAGATTTTTTGAAGGATAAAATAGTAAATTTATTGTTTCAATCCATAACAATTGACATAGACGAATCTTTTAAACATAGATTTTTAAATTCACAACTTTCAACTAACAACTTTTTTTAGTTATTATTGATATTAATTAAAATACCAAATTTTCCCTTAAGACAAAATGTTTATAACGAGAAAATAATAATAATATGAGATTATCAAAGCCCTTAAAGTCAAGCTTTAAAACTTTTTTTTTATTTTAAGGGCAATAAAATAATTGCATTGTTTTTTGGAAAGTGAAATTTTTTTTTTTTTTTAAAAAAAGCTAGACTTAAATTAAGTGTTGTTTTGCTTTTAAAGATATTTTAGTAATTTACTTATGCAACAAAGTTATAAAAAGATAGTAGTAACCTCAATCAATTAAAAAATGTCTAATTCACAATAATTGAAGGAGGGTATATGTGAAATTTTTTAAATGACAAAACAGTAAATTTATTGTTTCAATCCAAAGTAATTGGCCTAGACGAAACTTCTAAACATGAATTAATCTTTCAAATTCACAATCCGTGAAATCATAAATTTGGGTTCAATTAAGAAGCTCAATTATCAATCAATTTAATGTTATAAGATGAAATAAAAAAAAAAGTTTCAATTTAAAAAATTTAAAAATAGAAATAAAAAAAATGAGTATCAAATATGAAAGGAAAAAAAAACGAAGGATGGTGAAATTGAAAAAAAAACAAATTAAAAAACTATCTCAAATAAAAAAAAAAACAACAATAAAAAGAATATACATCAAATTTGATAGACAAAAAAAATTAAAAGAGGATCAAATTGAGAAAAAAAGTCTCATTTTGAAAAATTAGTTAAAATAAAAAAAAATAGGAGTAAAAAAAAAACAGACCAATTCCAAAGAAAACAAACTTAAAAGGTTAATTTGCAAATCTGGAAGGTCAGACGTGGATTTCTAAGAGAAGAAAAAAATAAAAGAAAAAAAAGTTGTCAACGCTGAACCGAATGTCTGTTGATTATATGCGCTAACTAAAAAGGAAGAGGACGTTGAGATGAATCGAATGACACGGGAAAACAATAGTTTTGACCACCAAAGTCAGTTAGACGTGCTACCCAAAAACAATTGAGCAACTGCCCGATGCAATACACACATTAGTAGCTTTTTTTATTTTTTTATTTATCAAAATACCACATGATCTGAAACCAAATAATAATTAAGAAAAACCATTAGAAAATCACAAATAAGCTCATGCAGGAAAATCTTGATTCAAAGGGCAATAAAATCATTGCATTGAGCTTGAAAAGTGATACATAAAAAAGAACCCCTGGATCATTGTTAAGTGTTTTTTTTTTTAAGATCAATCAAGTAATTTAATCATGAAAATACCACCCGGATGCCCCTGATTAATGACTAATAAACCCAGAAAAAAGGCTCATTCACTCAGTAAACTAGTAAAGCTAGTTAATTGATTTTCCTGGTTAAGAACAAAGATATAACTTGACTGTTTCAATAATCAAGAGTGAATTATATAGTAGGTTTAGGTTCTGTTAATGCCACCAAGTGATCAAGGACTAAATGTCCTTCTAGATGCTTCACATACTGCTGGTAAATCCCAGAGCTGTAGTTTTCAGTGCACGGCCAGACTTCACATGCCACATGTCTTCAGACAGGTTAGATCTCTCGAAGCCCTAATTAACCTGTCGGCTCCTAAGTGACGAAATTCCACACCACAAAAAAGGGTGGTGATGGCCATGCACCTGTCACTTAGCAGAATCTGATGATGACACCATCTATCGTCTTCCCAGCTCTTATTTTGTCTTAGATTTGGTGTAATTGGGTTTGTCCCACCATTGATGATCCATGTTCCTTCGCACAAGCTTGGATTGTGCTTGGATCATATAAAAAGTTGATATCTTGACAGGGGCCACAAGGAAGAGTGGTAAAATTATGAATTCTATTTTTTACCTCTCCCCTCTCTCCCCCCTCTCTCTCTCTCAACAAAACACCCTAATTTGGGTTGAGTTGATGTCGGCTACTTAAAGCCAATTCCATTCTTTCTTTGAATTTTTCTTTTTTTTATTCCTATATATGAGAGATTTTTCTCCCTCTTTTGTTTATTTTTACTATCAAAACTTGGTATTTTTTTTTTAAAAAAAAGATATGATTACCCTTTTAAATTGGAGTTCTATATATCCTGTTATTCTAAAGGAATTGACATTTATTGGCAATGCTAGGAGGAGGCCAAAATTTACCATCCATGAGGCCTAGTAGTGCATCTCCTTCCTCGGTTGTCTCTAAGAGCAAGATATTTGTCTACATGTATAATTTGAAAGAAAAATCATACTTTATGAAAGTTCAAATATCCTTATTTTTTATCCATCATGAATTGGCAGATGTTGCTTAAAGGATCATAACTCACCAAAATTGTGAAGATTTTTAACATATTTCTTTAACATATATTAAAAAAATAATATACTTTCTATCCATTTGATATTATCATATATTAAAAAAAATAAAAATAAATGGTGGGACCATGAAGGGGAAAGGCACTATAACTCACATGGGTTCAACAATGAAATCCATGAACTTGTGACGCGTTGGTGGGTAAGATGGAGACGTTAAGAGCATCAAATTTCTGAAGGTGACCTTTCTCTATCAAGATTTAAAGGTATTTACTGCTGATTTAAAAATTTACTTGATTAATTATTTTAGAATCAAAGTGATATTTTATAATTAGAATATTTTTATAAATCTTGTCGAGTTAATTTTAAAAATTAAAAAGAAAAAAAACTATTTTCTTTTAAAGTAAAATTTTCATTTGTTAAAAGGTTAGGTTCAATATATATATATATATATGAACCGAACCAATAACCAACAACCAACAGATTAGACCTTAACCAATAACCAACAGTGTCTTTGTACTAGCTAAAGCTACATGAACACATACATGCATGTGTTTCTGTATTTGTTCTATTCAATGAGCATGGTGAATGATTGGCCTGCCATGCCATGCCCTTCATGAAAAGCTCTCTCTCAGAGACCATCATGGCTAATGAAGTATTGATCAAAAGGCTACTGGGTTCATCTTTGTTGCTTGTTGAAATTGAATGGCTGCTATATCGCCAGCTCTTATAGAAGATGGCAAAGGGTTATCTAGTACTTGGTCTGGTTTTGCTAAGGTTACCAGATGTGTACGGACATGGACCATGGTTGTTGGGTGGGTTCTGGACATTGAACCACCCATGATACGAGCAAACCCGTCGTAGTTACAGCAAAGAGGTGGCAACTTAAGAGAAATGCAAATAGGCAACGGGGTTAAAGAAGTAACCAGCTATTATACTTAAAGAAAGATGCCAAATGCTTTATTAAAGGAAAGAAAGACAAATGCAACACTAGAATTTTCAGCAAGGAATTTCAAACAGGAAGAAATTTGGGACGTCTTTATTTTTTGTGTGAAAACAATGCATCAAACGGTTGCGATAAGACTAGAATCAACGTAGCTTCTTCTTGATATTTCATATTTGCTATAGGCATATTAAACCTAGCCCGGTTTGACGAGGCCATTTAGAATTTGATGTAAGCTAGTTTTATTAAAAAAAAGAACTGATTTGTTATTTGGTAAAAATTTATTGTTTTTTTTATAAATTATAATAATATTATTCTAAATTTTTTAAATAAATACTTTTATCTAATTCAAACTCGAGTTCATTCGTGAAACTGAAATTAAATATCAATCTAACAATTTAGGTGATTGCTATGCTTTATGCCATGAAAATGGCCGTGATTTATGGAGACGATGACAATGTGTTTGTGATGTATGGAAAAAGAGATGGTAGTGGGGACGCCAAAGGGATAAAAGAATTTTACCTTGGAGGCTTAGAGGAAAGATATTGGATTGGTGGCCTTTTCAAGGTTCTGTTTTACATGGCAGAAAGAACAAGAAAAAAAAGCTTTGTCTGTTTCTCTATCGACAGTTGCTTGTAGCGTTTTGATAATCTTGCAGTTTGTAAAGGACAAAACTTCTCTCAGCTTTAAACAGCAACCCCACCTCCCCATTAGCCTTAAGATTCCTTCTGATAGAGTCAGTGTGTGTGAGAGAGGGAGAGAGAGATGAGGCATTTGACTTTGGTTCTTTTGCTAACCATTTTGATCCATCAAGGATGTTTTCATTTCCATGTTGAAGCAGGAGATGGTTTCATTAGAGCTAGAGGAGTGCAGTTCTTGTTGAATGGTAGCCCTTACTATGCAAATGGCTTCAATGCTTACTGGTTGATGTATACAGCTTCTGATCCATCTCAGAGATCAAAAGTTTCAGCTGCATTTCGTGAAGCAGCAAGCCATGGCCTCACTGTGGCCAGAACCTGGGCTTTTAGTGATGGTGGTTACAGTCCTCTACAGTACTCCCCTGGTTCCTACAATGAACAAATGTTTAAGGTCCTTGAATCTTTGTTCTTTCTAGCTTTGCCTGTTCTTTAAATCTTCAAAACTCACAAACTTGCTGATCTATTTTTCTTTTGACAATCTGTAAAGGGGTTGGATTTTGTTATAGCTGAGGCTAGAAGATATGGGATCAAGCTCATTCTAAGCTTGGCTAACAACTATGATAGCTTTGGAGGGAAGAAACAGTATGTGAACTGGGCTACAAGTCGAGGGCAGTATCTGGCATCTGATGATGATTTCTTTAGACACCCTGTTGTCAAGGGTTACTACAAGAACCATATCAAGGCAAGAGTCTTTTCTCCCTGGTATAATATCTATATGCATATGAATTCCTCTTTCTTTTTTGTCTCTTTTCCCCCTGGTAGGCATACATGGCATGGATTTCTTCAAACTTGTATAGGAGACTAAAGAATCAGAAACTGTGAGCTGTAGAACATGCAACTTGCCCTGTGTTCTCGTCATGATTTATCTCTGATATCTTCTTTCAATATTTCATTCCAGTTTGTATGGTGTTCTATGACAGAATTAACTTGGTCATAAAGAAGCATTTCTGGACTTGTCCTGTTTGAGACATGATGCATACATATGAAGTCAATATTAACTTATCTATGACCTTTTGTTTTTGCAGACCGTTCTTTATAGATATAACAGCTTTACTGGAATTCATTACAAAGATGATCCAACAATCATGGCATGGGAGCTTATGAATGAGCCTAGATGCACATCTGATCCTTCTGGAAAGACTATTCAGGTTTATTTACCTCCCCTCTTCTTGTTGTCTTTTCTTTATTTCTTTCCTATCCCTGGATGGATCTAACCTCAATTACCTTGTAGTTGCGTACTTCAACCACTCTTCTTAATTGTTGTTGGCTTTGGTGCTTGTTTGATATAGGCCTGGATAACAGAAATGGCTTCCTTTGTGAAGTCAATTGACAGGAATCACTTACTGGAAGCTGGTTTAGAAGGATTTTATGGACCTTCAACGCCACAGAGGAACAGACTCAATCCTGGTTTGAAGATAGGAACAGACTTCATAGCAAATAACCGCATCCCCGGAATTGATTTTGCAACAGCCCATGCATATCCTGATCAATGGTAACTTGCAATCTAATAAAAACTTCAGAATCTGCTATACTCAAGAGAACCAATTAGCATTACAACAGAGATCTGTCCTTCTAGATTGAATCCTTGTGTAGCCAATACTTGTTAAAAGTTGAATAGCCGCTACTAAATGGATAAATGCCACTGGGTTGATCAGATTTGTAGCTATCCACAGAAATCCATGTTGACCGAGCTATTGAATTACTGTAACAGAACCATGCCTCAATTACCTTGTTGATTGTTTCTTACATGCTCTTGATGCTTGAACAGGTTATCCAGCTCTAGTGATCAATCCCAACTTTCTTTTTTGAACAACTGGCTCGACACTCACATACAAGATGCGCAAAACATTCTTCGAAAACCAATACTCATTGCAGAATTTGGAAAATCTTGGAAAGACCCTGGTTTCAGCACATACCAGAGAGACCTAGTGTTCAATACCGT
>Ga0307517_10008313_pt1 | contig 14902 bp, 18 predicted proteins | sample 23_EM_MG_FD_194515 | JGI IMG/M metagenome (GOLD analysis project Ga0307517, IMG submission 194515) | Populus trichocarpa ectomycorrhiza microbial communities from riparian zone in the Pacific Northwest, United States - 23_EM | ecosystem: Host-associated > Plants > Roots > Unclassified | place... | reverse complement strand
TCACAGCCCTCACTTGAACTGGACCCCACCCCCATCCCCATTTCGATTCCCTGTCCACATGCTATCTCGCGAAGCCCTTCATGACCTCCTGTCAGTCTTGCGTTCGGTGAAAATGATGGGACGAACCCCACAAGACGATTCCTTTTTATGGAACAAAGAGGTCGTTTGCTAGATCGGCTGGCGACCCTTGACGACGACGAACGCCTGCATCTCTCAAATCGTCCTAGAGCGTGTTTGTCGGGCTGTACGCTCCAACATATTGCGGCATAATGCACCCGACGCTCGGGGGTCCGAGGATGGTAAATTGCGGCGGTTGTTATCCTGTCTATTCCTTCCACTGCCCCCATCCTTGTTGTCTTTTTCCCCGCTCATCGCATCACCTGTCTGATTCAGTCGGGGACGATTCTATCAAATATTAATCGCTATTCTCATAACTGCGGAACGGGGTCTCGAACCGCGCTTATCTGCATGTCCGTAACTAATAGTATGCTTTCTTTCCCTCCGCTCATTCGGAACCTGTTCAACTGTGCGGCGCTACATGTGTCCCGTCTCGGCTCGCCACTCTGCCACTGCACAACACAACTGCTCTTATGTGACTGCTCTCGTGTGACCTACTCTATTCTGCATCGCCCTCCGGACTCAGTGACGGTTCATCTGTTGGCAAATGTTTATAGAACATATGGATACGGTGAGCCCTCGTGACGATGTGCGGCTCCTGCATGTCCGTTCATCCGTCAATCGATGCTATCTTTCATACTAGGGGAGGGGTGGACGAGTTTTTGGTCATGTATTTCTTGCATCACACCCACCGTCGGTGAAGAGGACGTTCCGTCGTGTCCCTCTGATATATAACTCCAACCCGCCTGTCGGAGTTACACTAGTTGAGTTCTTCCCTTCGACGGTATCGACAGCCTATCAACGTCAACATGTCGGGTGCTCGTATCCCTGAGCCCGAGTGGGTCAACTTTGACAATGATATCGAGGGGTTCGCAGGATCCGGTACGCGTTTCCCCTGTACCTTGATCTGGACCAAGAGACGGTTCGCTGACCCCCACCACCATCACCAGCGCGGGAGGTTTTAAGCCGTTTGAGTATGAGTCCCTCCTATTATACACGGGGGACGATCACCAATGATGAGGGCCGGTCGTGGTGGGGCGGTCCCTCAGATCCAGACTTTCAGCCTCCAAATCCACTCGGTATGTACCCCCGGATGCCCCCGCCAACGCCGAGGCTGCCTCCGGTCCCGCTGCCTCCGGTCACCCATAGCCACAATGGCTACGACAACCCCTTAGGTGGTGGGGACAATATCCACCAGCCTACCCGCGAGTGGGCAGATGGTTCACCCCGAGATGGTGAAACATCCATGAGCTTGGCTGTCACCAAGCCCAATAATACAGAGAACGGAAACCAGTCGGAGGTAAACGGCTTTTTTTTACCCCGCCAGATCTCGTGCTCAGTATTATTGGCCTTGACAATAGACAAGTACTCCGGATACCCGAATCACCTGGCGTCTTGCTCAAATATGTGAGGCACTGGGGATTCCTTCGATGGGAGCCGAACTCCTAACCCTCCAGAGAAGTATGTCAGATTTTCTGAGAAGGTTTTTTGACGCTTGCCTGATCACCTACGATGCTAGTTATTGTAGTATTGGGAGGAATAGTTCCCAATTGGACTACCGGGACTGACAGAAACAGGAGGAGGGATGCTCGCCGTGCGTGCTATGAGGAGTTGTGGAGGTTGGTCGGATCCCCGGCCGAGAGGCCCACCCGTCTTCGAGTGCTTGACAACGGTACGTGGTCATCGTTTCTGTGGAAAATTCGGTGGTTTGATTATCGCGGGTCTGTAGTATTGGAGAAGGTGACCTCGCAAGATAGCGGAGCGCTGGACAGCGAGGTGGGACACCAACCATATAGGGTGGTTCGTCTCGGCAATTGGTGAATAAACCGGACGTCCACGTGTGGCTTGTTTGAGCGACCTAGCCGTGTGGTGTAGTGAGGGTTGGTGGCGGGTGGTGCGGTGTGTATGAGAGTTCTTGTGAGAGAAGCCTCCTTTTATACGGAGGATCTGAAACATCCGCACGGACCTCAGAGATGTAGCTGACCTCCCTATCTCCTTTCCATTTTCGTTTTCTTTCATCCCCGATCTTCAACGGCTCGCTTTGACCATCACCTCACAGCCGTGCATGGGGTTCACGGACCTCCCACCGCAGTTCGGGACGCGACTTCAAGTGCTCACTATTGTTCTTCCATGGCCGACCCCCGACGATCTATCTCACGACTTTCCCTTTCCCTTTCGTTCCTCATCCGCCTTTATTCTTATTGTTTTTTCTTCTCTTGTATACGACTCCCCCATACGATGTGGACCCAACACCATCACTCTCTCAGTGTACTATCTTCGGATTCAAATATTCGTCCCTCGCGCGCATATTTATTGTCACGTCGATCGCGTTTTCTTCTCTCCCTTGTACTTACCCCCACTCCCGGCTCCTCGTGATATCGCGTCTACACACCCAGTTCTGTACACTAGTGGATACGCTACACAAGTGCATACCGTACCGCCCAACCTGGTCCCTCTTCCCGGCGGCTTTGCTCGGACTTTGTAACCTTGGAACTTTGCTTCATGGTAGGTCCCGACGTCGATGAGGCTCCGAGCAAGAACGGTCGGAAGGGCGGGAAACAATAAGGTCGTCAGGTCAACCGTGAGTGCGATGGTCCGGGGTCCACGCACGCGCCGCGCAAGGATCGGACAAGGGTCCAAGCAACATATGTGTGGGCGCCTACAAACTCGGCAACACTCAGCACGTCGCGCCTCCAACCCGTGTTTAATTGCGGCGTTCCCACTACATTGTACGAGTCTATGACGAGCTAGATATAAGAACAATCGACGAGGGGCCACAACGTGTATCCGTGGTTGTCGTGAACATAGAGAGATAAAAAGAAAAGAACGGTTAAGACTACAACGTGTATTCATCGTTTCCAACTCCCCAGTAACCCTAGCACATACACTTCCTACAAATCCGGCTGGCTCAACCTCGGCAACGCCGGGACGATTTGCGAGATCCACCCAATGATCTGAGGAGACTTGATCGTGATCTTGCATCCCGCAGCGGTGGCCTCGCAACTCGAACTCGCTTGAGTGTCGGTATGGGAGAAGCTGGTGCTGACGCTGAAAGGCCCCCATCCGACGCTACCGCTTCCGCTCGTAGTAGAAGTGTGGAAGTGGGTTTGGATGTCGGACGTGTCGCCTTCGATCTCCAAAACGACGTTTGCGGCAAGGAGGAAAGCTAAAGAAGAAAATACGCGAAGAATTGGGATTTAGACGGAATCGCTATAAAAAATAGTGAGGGAAGTAATACGTACCCGTGGGGTACATCGGGAATAGGTCGTATTTGGCCAACTCTTGTTCGCGGTTCACGTTCGGTTTGGGGGTATCTGGATCAACGGTGTACGAATCGGGGTCCATCAAAGTGGCGAGGGTGACAGGTCCCGGGCTGACACTACAAGGTAGGAACCGAATCAGTATCCCATCGCACAAGGGGAGGGGAGAAAAGGGGAGGGGACTCACTAGTTTCCGGCAGCAACCCTCAAATCGCCATCATAGAACAACTCGCTCCTCAACCAGCTCCTCGTAATATCCACCCTCATACAGTCAAACGAAGCCTTAACCCTCAAATTCGCCATCTGCTTCGCAGCGTCGGCGGTAGCATCCGAATGAGACACGCTTCCTCCAATAGAAAAAAGTCCCCAGCTGGCTCCACCACCAACAGAGTATGAATTGCTAGAGGACGAGGATTGCTCCGCGGAGTAGTTCGAAGAAGCGTCGACAGTGATAGAAGTCCAGTAATCCGCTTCGATGGGAGTTTTTGGGTCTGTGTTGGATGGGACGTCTGGAGCGGCGGGTAGGATACCAGCGCTGATCGCGAAGGTGTCTTGGAGATTCCCAGCTGAACCCAGAGTACCAACGAGCTTGTCGAGTTGTTTTTGGTAACCGTCGATTTGGGTCAGGTTCGCTTTGACTCGGTCCTTGAGCAGGTCGCTTCCATTGGCGAAAAGAGCGGCTTGAGCGGACAATGCGGACTTGTTGAGATTAGTGGCGTGAAGCTGGTCGATTTCGCTGAAGTAGCCCTTCAAACCAACAAGAGCTTTTTTCATTTCCTCGAACTTCTCGTTAAGGTCCCCCCTTTTTTCAATAAAAAAACGCCGTTAGCCAAGAAACGACTGATGGGAGTAATAAAATACTTGTCTGGTTCGGTATTAGGGTTATCCTTCCTGAAAGCAGTTGGAATCAGTACATATTCTCTACCTTGGAAAGGTCATGTAAAAATTCACTTGGCCTTTTCACTAATGTAGTGCATAAGTAAACACAAAGAGGTAGGGAGGGTGAATGGTACTCACTATTGAGCAGAGGCGTTCTGGTACGCTTGTAAGTCCTTGAGGAATGTCACAACGACGTGGTTCACGTCATCGGGAGGAATTGGGTCAATAGGGGGAACGGGCGCTGTACTTCCATTAACAGAGCCCGGATTCTGGCACGCGGAGCATCAGCATCACCAACAGAGAAAAGCAAGGCCGGAGATGTCGCGTACCGCGGCCATGGCATTGAGAACGACGTTGATCTTCTCGAGCCTCGAAATCTTCCAAGTCAGAGACTCGATGGTCTCGCCCCTCGGTCCACTTTCGGCTTTCTTCTTCGCAAGCCAAGCCCAGTTCGAAGGAGTCAGCGAGACTCTGTTGTACTCGGTCGAACCGTCAACATCCGAGATGACAGCAATACGCATCTCTTCCTATGGGAGGGCGGAAAGGACAGAGATGTAAGAACAGAAAGGGGTTCATGCACCAACGAAGCGACATACCTTGCTGGCTTCGACCCTCGAAAGAGCAGAATCGTTGTCAACAATGGCGAAGTAGTATTCGACCTCCTCCTTCTTTCCGAGAGTGACCCAGTCCATATATGCGGCTTGAACGTGGTTTTTATACGTCTTATGGTTCTCTGCGACCCACTTATCGTACGCCGCTCGTTGAAGAGCAACTGTGGTATTAGCGGGATCCTTCATAGCGCGATCCAAAGCGTCATCATACGCCTTGACCTTGCGCTCAAAGGCATCGGTGTACTTGGTCTGCTTATCTCTGTACAGATCGATACGCGTCTTGTCGGTATTGGGACCTGCAGGGGCGATCAACCACTTCATGGCAGCTTGGTAGCGTTTCTCAGAGTCATCAAGGTCCGCAGTGCTTATTCCGTCGTCAACGCCGGTGGTGTGGCCTGCACGACACATAGGAGGGTCAGTACGAAAGACCCAAGTGGAGACCAAGTGAGATATCAGTTACTGACCAGCTGGGCAGAGCTTGGTGAGGGTAGCAGCATAGCTCCTTGCGACAGATCTGCCGGTTGGACCGAGCTGAACGCCAGACAAGGCTGGCATATCATCGCACAACACAGCCTGGGCGAGTTGGACTGAGTTGGGAAGGAGGGGAGCTGTTGCCTTCCCCTTGGAATCGAAACCCTCGGTAAAGTCCTATAGAATAACAGATCCCATGTGAACGTTCGACTCAACGAGAACTTGTAGGGGAGGAGATACTTACATCGAGGTTAAGGACCTTACCGGGAACCATCATGGTGAAGAACTGTTCGGCGGGGGCTGGAAGAGCACTGCGGACGGCGTCACGAACGGTCATGGAGATCTGAGCGATTCGCTCGAGATCTTCCTTAGACTGTTTCCCGATCTTGTCCTTCCCGGAGGTCGCCATGATATCAAAGAGAAGTGGGGCTTGTGAGAGAACTGTCGGGGTGGGGTTGCTGAACTCCTTCTCCCAAGAGTCCCTGGCTTTTATAGCATTTCGGATGGAGGACTTGAGCACTGCCGTAGTTCCCGAGACCAGTACCTGCTAACTAGAATCGATACCTGAGCCGGTTTGCGCATTTTGGTGTTGGCGCAGTTGGTACGGAAAATGGATACCCCACGCTGTCAAGAGTCGCGAAAACGATACGAGGCGGGGGTAACGCGAGACGCTGAACATAGAACATAAACGATCCAGACGCATGTGCGGTCACAGAATCGTCACCAAAATAGTATTTGAATGGGCCGCCCATAGTTTTGATATCTCCGACCGGAATGTTGCACGTCAAGGTCGATCGAGAAGAGTGATTCTCCTGTCCACGTCCGTAAGAGTCAGAGGGAGTGGAGCGTTGGAATCGATGATGGATGTGGCTGGTCAAGAGGCTCGATCGCATTTGCTGATCACAACCGCGACGCGCACGTTTGTCTGCGCCGGAACGATCCACCCCGGAGAACGTTTTTCCCCAGTTCTCGAGCGTCGGAGGACATATCTATGTTTTTCTTCGAGAGTTTGTCACGGCCGATAAACAAGGAGACCTCGCTCTCTCGAAATGACCTCTATCCCGATCTAGTTCGCTCGAAGACGTCTATTTTTAGCCGGCGTGGCAGACGAGTTGACGGAAAAAATTGCTCTGCATGCAAACTAGACGGAGATAAGGCGTCGCCGGGGCTAGACAACTGTCAATCGAGAGAGATTATTCCAGCGGTGAGCACCATGCACCACTCCGTCCATGGACTCGGTAGCGTATGAGCTAGACGCGAACGTACAAGCCCGTGGCCCACTGAATGAAAACCCACTGGCAATCGGAGGTTGAGAGGCTGTTTCGTATATGCACTGCTCGAGCGGTGACACTGGGCTTACAAAAAATCCATAGGCCATTGGGTTAGGTCTATGGACACGCCCTGATAGTCTCGCCTCAGCTGATCCCGTGGTCCTCTGTGGGAACAATGAACTTGGAACCCCAGATAGTAATTTGGGGGGAGGTCCGATCACTAATCCGGACCAATCATGGGACTTCCAGGAGCGCTATGTGTCTGATCCGTACCAACCGGCACCTCCAAGCGCCTGCGCACACCCCCCGGAAGTTTCACCCCATGTGATACCCTTCTCTGTCCCTTGACACCGGCTGTTCCCCGCACCTGACGGGGTCATTGACCAGCGCAAAAGAGAAAACTCCCTGGAAGCTCCCCAGCTTTCAGTCTGCAACGGCACGCTCGTAATAACGGTTCCCTCACTGCTCGTCCTTCATTCTTGACCAAAGAGCTTCGCGCCCACTCCACTAACTCGCGAGCCCCGGAAATGAAGCTGGCCAACTAACAACTGCTCGCTATCGCATGGTATATTGGTCCCGTCCGTCGACTGGGGTTGATGTCGACGAAGTCGGAGATTTGACCGTTGTAGAGTCGCAAGAGGGACAGAACTCCCCAGTTAAGTTTTGGGTCGAGAGCCGACAGCCATTACAGGTGTAATAGGGAGATGAACTCGCAGACATTGAAGTGAAGGTGCTAAGACGGCTGTCGGGGGCAAAAAATCGATATTTTGAGGTTTTCGACCACCTGTGATACCATTCCGGACCAGGGTCCCCGCAAAACCGGTGGTTTTGGATCGGACCTCACGACCCGTTATCGGGGGTCCTGTGACCATCCGTAAGACCATACTGAGAGGAGGTTGGAATTCATGTTCCTCCCCCGCCCAACCAACCCCATTGCAGGGTGCGAAAGGTATAATCACTCTATTGTCTTTCTATTACGCTCACTGATAACGTGTAGGTGAATTCACCACTCCCTGGAGCCGGCATTCGCACGGTTACAGGCCACTCCTTGATCTCTGCGATTCGTCTTTAAACTCATTGAGGTCATCTACTCATATTCTCTAATGTTGCTGTATCGGTTCCTCAAGCCAAGCTCGATCTTGACACTTCCCCGCAGCAGGCCGAGTTTCAATCGGGTAAAGGTTATTGTACGTCAATTCCGCCTTCACCATTACTAGTGAAATGTGATCGCCGTCTCGTGCCGTGCTTTAAAACCTCACAAGCTAATGGTTTCCAGCGCTCATCGGGTATATTGTCTGACGCAGGAGAGGTCCCAGGGTAGGGGAAATGGGGTGATATATATAGGTAGGTAGTATCGAGGGGAGGGACGAAACGGCTGGGCAGTAGATGTCATTTAATGTATATGCCGCCGATGTTTATGCGAAAGTCGGGGCTGTGAAGGATGTGGAGGACTGTCAAGAGCTCCCCCGAGACATTTAGGCGGCAATGGACGATGGTGAGTCCCCGGAATTGGGCGGCTGCTTCCAACGTGTACTGACTTTCTATTCCCCGTGAACAGAATGAAAATATCGACAGGACACCCTTTTTCCATCGCGCTGCTCAATGTCACTACCATTCCCATGCCTCCCTCTCCCCTCCCCATGCAGCCGTCCATAGACACCCAGATTTCAATTCTCTCGCCCCGAAGGCACTTCGGGCTTTTGCCCAGCTTATGTATCTTCCGTGGCATCCAAAATACACACATACTCATAGTATGGATACCATCCTCATTCGTTCGAGCACTGTCGAGGTCCAAAAGTAACCGTAAAGAAAACCTCGGCTTTGTGCATACGCTTCGTGCAAGGTACAGTTTGCAGGGAACGAATCAATACAAACTATTCGACGACATAGCATATCGCAGCTCCCTTCACCGCATATTTCCAACCCGGAAACCTGGCGAGAGCCCAAACCCTCAGGATGCCTCGCTCTCCGTTTTCTCGTCAGCCCTCTGTCCGGAATCTGGATGGTGTACTCCTTGAGCCCACATACGCTTGAAGGTTCCTCACCACTTCACCGCACCATTTCTCTTCAGGGCCCCCTGAGGGTGATCCAACAGACAGCTCAAACACGTCCATCTGTCACCATAGGTCTCATGGTCATTTGGATAGCCTGACCATCCCTGACGGCGGTAATCACAACTCTCTTCAACTTCTTCCCCCAAGGACCGACCCGGGGGTGAGGTAAGAGACACCGCCGTCGGAAATGCAGATAATCTCCTCGTGTTGGTCGATGAGTATTGTGTCTGGTCCGGGACCCTTAAAGATCTCCCCCATGGTCGATTCGCGCTCCGACACGGGCAAAAGTCAATGCACGCGCTTTTGACCCTCTTTTGGCAACTGTTTGATTAATTGCACTTGGGCGTGCTGCCTTCACTGTGGTACCCTGACACGAGGCGACCGGTTGAGCTATTCACGAGGGTGTTGGATAATATGGGGTGCTCTTTATGTTCTTTGGAATCCGAGGAGGCTGAAAGACAATCAAGCGCCATGGAAACCAAACGTACTGGGTTCCGGTGTGGCCTCGACATAATCCCACGTATCGTCAAGAGAGGGAAAAGGCATGCGTGCTTAGAGGTGTTGACTTCTTGGCGCAATCAGGGCTGACCGTCTCGGCAGCCACCAACCTTCCATCGACCAACCGCTGGCGAGTGCTGATATCCTCCCTGTGATGGGGGAACCGTCGTTATTAGGTTCGACGAGACAATTGAGACCCAGGACAATGAGCGGTTGGTTGGCGTATGGACGACGGACGTCCTCAGTCCTCTCGACTCCGGCAGCTCGGAGGATCTGGTATCATGGACGCGTTGTCAGTTCAATAGTGATCTCCTATCGAAAGGGAAGTGTCAAACCAACGCGGATCGGGCGGGCGCGGGTACGGTGCCCGGCACCTTCCGGTAGTGGTTTATGCCAGTAAACTGACCCAGATCCAAGCCTTCCGCCTTTGTCAGACACCAGGCATCCGAGTTGCATACGAAAAGGGTGTAGCGTGCCAACCGATACTACACGGTAAGGAGGGACGTTTATTGGATGTTCGCGTACGGGGGTTTGTACCCGCTAGTATATCGGCATTTCGAGCGTGCAAAGGGGTTGTGAGACGGTGTTGAAGAGGTCGCAATCCTATTCGTCTCTATTCGCATCCCCGGGCTTGGTTTTGGATCCGAGGATCCAAGTTCGAGTTAGGGGCTGCGAGGCTGTGGTAGGAGGAGGACGAGTGCGTTGCATCAAAAAGAGGAAAAGAAACGGGACGCGCGGCTCCACCCGGAACGTCTTGTCTCTCCCCATGACAGCAACATCCTCAGATCACAACCCTCACTTGAACCGGACCCCACCCCCACCTTCATTTCGACTCTATGTCAATGTGCGAGCTCGCGAAGCCTTTCATGACATCCTTTCAGCCTTGCGTTCTGGGATGAATCCCACGTGGCGATTTCCTTTTATGGAACAAAGAAGTCCTTTGTTAGATTCGCTGGCGACCCTTGACGACGACGAACGCCTGCATCTCCCAAATCGTCCTAGAGCGTGTTCGTCGGACTGTACGCTCCAGCATATTGCGGCATTATGCACCCGACCCTCGGGGTCCGAGGATGGTAAATTGCGATGGTTGCTATCCTCTGTATTCCTTCCACTGCCCTCATTCTCGTTGACTTTTCCCCGCTCATCGCATCACCTATCTGACTCAGTCGAGGACGATTCTATCAAATATTAATCGCTATTCCCATAACTGCAGAACAGGGTCTCAAAGCGCGCTTATCTGCACGTCCACGCCTGGTGTGGTTTCTTTCACTCTGCCCATTCGTAACCTGTTCAACTGTGCGGCGCTGCATGTGTCCCGAACTACGATATCTCAGCTCTCTACTCTGCCACCGTACAGCAACACGACTGCCCTTATGTGACCGCTCTTGCGTGATCTACTCTTTTCCATATCGCCCCCTGACTTAGTGATGGTTCATCTGTTGGCAAATGTGTAGAGCATGTGGATACGGTGAGCCCTTGTGACAATGTGTGGCTTCTGCATGTCCATCCGTCCGCCAACCGGTGCTCTCTTTCATACTGGGGGGTGGACGGGTTTTTGGCCATATATTTCTTGCATCAGACGCACTGTCGGTGAAGAGGACGTTCCGTCGTGCCCCGTGGTATATAACCGGGCCCCAACCCGCCTGTCGGAGTTGCACCAGTTGAGTTCTTCCCTTCGACGGTATCGATAGCCTATCAAAGTCAACATGCCTGACGCCCATATCCCTGGGCCCGGGTGGATCAACTTTGACAGTGATATGGAGGGGATCGCGGGATCCGGTACGTGTTTCCCCTGTACCTTGATCTAGACCAAGGGATAGTTGACTGACCCTTATTATCATCGCCAGAACGGGAGGTCTTAAGCCGTTTGAGTATGAGTCCCTCCTATTATACACGGGGGACGATCACCAATGATGAGGGCCGGTCGTGGTGGAGCGGTCCCCCAAATCCAGATTTTCAGGCTTTCAATTCGTTTGGTACGTACTCACCGCATCCTATGAAGCTTGATCCTCAAATGGCCCTACTCGTTGATCAGTACCGAGGGTATCGCCGGAGTCACATCGTAACAGGTTGGCGGGCACGGTGAACGTGGTGTCGGTGTGTCGGTATCCGGATGTGAATGATTCGTTGAGTTTTTATCCCCGGAAGCCCCCGCCAAAGCCGAGATCGAAGACGATCCCGCTGCCTCCGGTCACCCATAGTCACAATGGCTACGACAACCCCTTAGGTGGTGGGGAGAATATCCACCAGCCTACCCGCGAGTGGGCAGATGCTTCACCCCGAGATGGTGAAACATCCATGAGCTTGGCTGTCACCAAGCCCAATAATACAGAGAACGGAAACCAGTCGGAGGTAAGCAACTTTTTTTACCCCGCTAGATCTCATGCTCAGTACTATTGGCCTTGACGATAGTCAAGCACTCCGGATGCTCGAACCACCCGGCGCCTTTCCCAAATATGCGAGGCGCTGGAGATTCCTTCGACGGGAGCAGAACTCCTAACCTTGCAGAGAAGTATGTCAGCTTTTCCGAGAAGGATTTTTGACATTTACCTGATCACCTACAATGTTAGTTATTGTGTTCTTGGGAGGTATAGTTCCCAGTTGGATTACCAGGGCCGACAGAAACAGGATGAAGGAAGCACGCCGTGCGTGTTACGAGGAGTTGTGGAGGTTGGTCGGACCCCCGACTGGGAGGCCCGCCAGTCTTCGAGTGCTTGACAGCGGTACGTGGTCGCCACCCCTACGAGAAGTTCAGTGGTCTGATTCTCGTGGCTCTATAGTTTTAGCGAAGGTGACGTCACGAGATAACGGAGCGCTGGAGCGCGGGGTGAGGCGCCAACCATATAGGATGGTTCGTTTCAGTGATTGGTGAACGAGTCGAACACCCGTGTGTGGCTCGGTTCAGAGACCTAGTCGTGTGGTGGGGGTTAGTAGCGAGCGGTGCGGTGTGTATGGGGATCCTTGCGAGAGCTCTCCTTTTATACGGTGGATCTGAACCATCCGCACGGACCTTGGAGATGAAGCCGACCCCCCTATCTCCTCCTTTCCAGCTTCACTCCCTTTCAGCCGCTCGCTTTGGCCACCCACCGTCTCATAGCCGTGCGCGGGGTTCACGGACCTCTCACCGCAGTTCAGCACGTTTAAGACGCGACCTTAAGCGCTTACTATTGTTCCTCCGTGGTCGGCCCCGACTCTCTCACGACTTTTTCTTTCCCTTCCGTTGCTCATCTGCCTTTATTTCCATTGTTTTTCTTCTCTCGTACACGAATCCCCCATACGATGTGGACCCAACACCATCACCCTCAGCACTATCTTCGGATTCATCCCTCGCGTACATATTTATTGTCACGTCGATCGTGTTTTCTTCCCTCCCTTCAAGTATGCTTACCTCCACTTCCGACTCCTCGCGATATCACGTCTACACACGCAATTTTGTACACTAGTGGATACGCTACACAGGTATACGTACATACCGTGCCGTCCAATCTGGTCCCTCTTCCCAGCAACTTGACTTGGGCTTGGAAATTCCTTCGAACATTGCTTCATGGTAGGTCCCGACGTCGATGAGGCTCCGAGCAAGAACGGTCAAAAGGGCAGAGAACAATAAGGTCGCCAGGTCAACCGTGAGCGCGATGGTCCGGCGGTCCACGCACATTTCGTGTAAGGATCGGATGAGGGCCCAAGCAACAAGTGTATACTAGGCGCTCACAAGCTCGACAACACAGCGCGTGGCACTCAGTATGTCGGCTTCCAGCCCGTGTCAAATTGCAACGTCCCCACTACCTTATTCAAGTCCACGACGACCCATACATAAAAACAAACGATGAGGGGTCACAACGTGTATCCATTGTTATCGTGAACATAGAGAGACGAAAATAAAAGAAAGATTAAGACTACATCGTGTATTCGACGTTTTCAACTCCCCAGTAACTCTTGCACATACGCTTCCTACAAATTCGCCTGGCTCAACCTCGGCAACGCCGGGACAATCTGCGAAATCCACCCAATGATCTGAGGAGACTTGATCGTGATCTTGCATCCCGTAGCGGTAGCCTCACAAGTTGAATTTGCTTGAGTGTCGGTATGAGAGAAACTACTGCTGACGCTGAACGGTCCCCATCCGACGCTGGCGCTTCCGCTCGTAGTAGAGGTGTGGAAGTGGGTTTGGATGTCAGACGTGTCGCCTTCGATCTCCAAAACGACGTTTGCGGCGAGGAGGAAAGCTGAAAATAATAGCAGAAGTTTAGAAGGAATCGCTGAAAGAAAAAGAAAAAAGAACGAGGAACATAATACACACCTGTGGGATACATCGGGAATAGGTCATATCTGGCTAACTCTTGTTCGCGGTCAAGTTTGGCAATGTCGGAACTAACGATATACGACTCAGGGTCCATCAAACTGGCGAGGGTTACAGGTCCCGGGCTAACACTATAAAGTATAAACCAAATCAGTATCCCATCGCACAAGGGGAGGGAGGGAAAAAAGGGGGGGACTCACTAGTTTCCAGCAGCAACCCTCAAATCGTCATCATAGAACAACTCGCCCCTCAACCAGCTCCTCGTAATATCCACCCTCATACATTCAAACGAAGCCTTAATACTCGAATTCGCCATCTGCTTCGCAGCGTCGGCGGTAGCATCCGAATGAGACACACCACCTCCAACAGACCAAAGTCCCCAGCTGGCTCCACCGCCGACAGAGAAGGAGTTGGCAGAGGACGAGGATTGCTCCGCGGAGTAGCTCGAAGAAACTTCGACAGTGATGGAAGTCCAGTAATCCGCTTCGATGGGAATTTTTGGGTCCGTGTTGGATGGGACGTCTGGAGCGGCGGGTGGGATACCAGCGCTGATCGCGAAGGTGTCTTGGAGGTCCCCAGCCGAATCCTGGGTACTGTCGAGCTTCCTGAGTTGTTCTTGGTAAGCGGAGATTTGGGCCGCGTTCGCTTCGACTTGTTTCTTGAGCTGTTCGCCTTCGTGGGCGAAAAGAGCGGCTTGAGCGGCAGTAGCGGACTCGTTGAGTTTTGCGACGTTGCTCTGGTCGATTTCGCCGAAGTAGGCTGTCAGCTTATCACGAGCATCATTCATTTCCTTGAACTTGTCGTCGAGGCCCTTCCTGTAAAAAAAAACCCCATTAGAAAAAAAGGTTGATGAGGGTGAAACCCGAGAAAACATACTTGTCTGGTTCGGTTCCAGAGTTCTCCTTCCTGGAAACGGTTAGAGTCAGCATTCATTCTCTACCCTGGGGATGTCATGCAAAAACTCACTTGGACTTTTCACTAAAGAAGTACATAAGTAAACACCAAGAGGTGGGGATGGTGAATGGTACTCACTACTGAGCAGAGGCGTTCTGGTACGCTTGCAAGGCCTTGAGGAACGTCGCAACAACACCGTTCACGGGGTCGGGAGGAGTTGGGCCAGTAGAGGGAACGGGCGGTTCACTTCCATTGACAGAGCCCGGATTCTGGCATGCGGAGCATCAGCATCAAGTGCTGGCAGAGAAAAGTAGGGACGGAGACGCCGCGCACCGTGATCATGGCATTGAGGACGATGTTGATCTTCTCGAGCCTCGAAATCTTCCAAGTCAGAGACTCTACGGTCTCGCCCTTCGGTCCACTTTCAGCTTTCTTCTTCGCAAGCCAAGCCCAGTTCGAAGGGGTCAACGAGACTTTGTTATACTCGGTCGAACCATCAACATCCGAGATGATAGCAGCGCGCATCGCTTCCTACAGACGGAAAGGGCAG